>OBIB01000177.1_pt1 | contig 25404 bp, 18 predicted proteins | sample 1496261 | NCBI WGS metagenome assembly OBIB01 (sample SAMN05065771, study PRJEB22554) | human gut metagenome | biome: ENVO:2100002; feature: ENVO:00000062; material: ENVO:00002003 | host: Homo sapiens | place: USA
GGACGAAGTATTACATTCTATTGAATGGACGAAGTATTACATTCTATTGAATGGATTAAGTATACTGCCTATTGAATAGGCAAAGTATTATGTAATAGGATTAACACTTTATTCGTACACAACACTTAAAGATTTAGACTATGCTTTACTACTTCTCAGGCACGGGCAATTCACAACAAGCGGCAAAAAAGTTGGCAACCCTACTCCATACGCAGGCGATAGATATTTGCCATACAACAATGGCTTTGGAGGCTCTTAAAAAAGAGGATCATGCTGTGGGATTTGTTTTCCCAGTGTATGCTTGGGGCATTCCTAAAGTAGTGAACGAATTTATTAAGACACTACCATCTCAACCTGCACATTGCTACACATACGCTATAATGACATGTGGAGATGATGTTGGCTATACGGATTGTGTGTTAGAACGTGCTTTACATGCTAAAGGATGGCAGTTGCATGCAGCTTATTCTGTGAAAATGCGCAATACGTATGTATGTCTTCCTGGATTTGATACGGATACAACTGAAGTAGAGAATCAAAAGGCTATCGCTGCAAACAAGTGCATTACGCAAATAGCCGAACAAATAAAAAGTAGGAAACAAATTAAGCAACTTACACGTGGCAGTATGGCATGGTTGAAAACCTATGTGCTACGCCCCGCCTTTAACGCTTTGCTTACTACCGACCGCCATTTTCATGTTGACAAAGAAAAATGCACAGGATGTGGCTTGTGCGTAAAAAGATGTCCCTTAGGTAATATGCAACTTAACAACATGCACCACCCACAGTGGAATGGGCATTGCACAGGCTGCCTACGTTGTTACCACATCTGTCCGAAACATGCCATTGAATACGGAAAATTTACGCACAACAAAGGTCAAGTGAAAATAAATTTCTAATTTTGCCTGCTCTAATGGTGCACCAATTGTGCCTTGAGACTACATTTTTTACACTCAAAAAACTGAAACACAATGAACAACGAATGGTTTGAATGCAAAGTTAAATACGAAAAGACCATGGAGAATGGTTTGGTGAAAAAAGTAAACGAACCTTACTTGGTTGACGCACTTAACTTTACTGAAGCCGAATCACGCATCATCGAGGAGATTACTCCGTTTATGACTGGTGAATTTGAAGTGAGCGACATTAAGCGTGCTCGCTACGCTGAGATGTTTGAAGCTCCTAACGATGACAGTGCTGATAAATTTTTCCGTGCTAAACTTGTTTTCATTACACTCGATGAAAAAAGTGGCAAGGAAAAGAAATCTACACAAAATGTGCTGATTCAAGCCAGCGATCTTCGCGATGCTATCAAACGACTTGATGAGGGCATGAAGGGTTCGATGATGGACTATACCATTGCCTCTGTCACCGAAACTGCCATTATGGATGTGTTCCATTATGTGGTTCATCACAAAAAGGAAGATAAACCTGAATATGAAGGATAAAATATAAGTAGGAGTGGTTTTGATTTCTGCAGAGGTTAAAGTCGTTTTTAGCTTCTACATAAAGAAAAGCCATTTTTCCTATTAACCCAATAACCCCTATAATAAAATGATACACCTTAAAGAGGTAAAAGCTACCATCAAGCCAGGTGTAGAATTGGTAGCCGTCTCAAAATTTCACCCTGCCGCTGTTATTCAAGAAGCTTACAACGAAGGACAACGCATCTTTGGCGAAAGTCGTGCACAAGAGTTGCGCGAAAAACATGCAACATTGCCCGCTGACATAGAATGGCACTTTATAGGACATTTACAGCCCAATAAGGTTAAGTATATTGCTCCTTATATTTCGCTCATTCATGCCGTGGATAGTTTGAAACTTTTGAACGAGATTAACAAACAAGCGGCTAAAAACAATCGCGTAATCAGTTGTTTATTAGAACTGCGTGTGGCACAAGAAGCCACAAAGTATGGCATGACACCTGAGGAATGTTTGGCGATGCTTGAAAGCGGTGAATGGCGCGAAATGAAGCACATACAGATTGCTGGCATGATGTGCATGGCTTCTAACACGGACAATCGAGAACAAATCCGTCAAGAATTTCAACGTGCACGTGCTTGTTTTGACGAAGCCAAGACACGTTTCTTTGCCAACGATGCTGCCTTTTGTCAACGTTCATGGGGCATGTCTGAGGATTATGACATTGCCATGGATGAAGGTGCTACCCTCGTGCGCATTGGCACTGCTATCTTTGGAGAAAGGGAGTATTGAGGGTGGTTCTAAAACATTGTGACTCTTTTTAATTTGATAAAAAGAAACTGAAGGGTTAAGTTACTTGCTACAGAAATGCAAGAACTTAACCCTTCAGTTTTTTCTCTTTATGGTTGGTTTTAACGCACTTATCCCATAATAACTGCTAAACTAATTACGCTCACGCTAATCCACAACAATACGCCCATAACAAAAGGACGAAGACCTACTTGCTTTAAAGTGTCGCGAGTAAGAGAGGCTCCAATAAAGAAAAGTGAGAGGGTAATGAAATGTTTAGCAAGACTATTGATGCCCGCCCCCACCATGGTGCATACATGAGCTGCTTGTTCACCTATTAAAGCGGTATTGCTAAGTATGTAGCTGTTGAAAAGAATTACAACCACAAACCACACAATAAAGCGAGGCACAGACTGATACCAAGGTTTGCGTACACCTGATACTTGTGCAAGAGATTGCTTAAAGAAGAATGGGGTGATGAGCGCAAGCACTACAATCCAAAGCGCACGAGTGAGTTTAATGGTTGTGGCAACCTCAAGCGCACTCACTCCTTGTTGAGCTAACCAATCGGGATGAAGATGATCGTAAGCAGCTCCTGCACCAACTACCGATGATGTATCGTGTATGGCAATGGCTGCCCACATGCCAAATTCTTTCATGCTCATGCCTAAAGCTGTACCAATGCTTGGAAAGATAAAAAGTGCTATGGCATTAAGCACAAATACAACCCCCAATGCCACAGACATATTCTCGGATTTTGCATTTACAATAGGACCTACTGCTGCAATGGCTGAACCACCACAAATAGCTGTTCCCGAACTAATAAGATAACTGGTTTGGCTGTCAACTTTCAACAATTTACGACCAAAGAACCATCCTAATGCCAAGGTTCCAAATACACTAACGATTGTAAAAAGCATACCTTCACTGCCTGATTGCAGAGCTTTCTCAACATTCATGCCAAAACCTAAACCTATAACCGAATATTGCAACATGCGCTTAGACATGAGCTTGTTGAAATTCGGAAAAACTTTGCCAAAGAACAAGGCAAATATAACACCTACGCCCAATGCTACAGGTGAGGTAATGGAATGTGACACTGCATCGAACCAACCGAATGATAGGTTAAATTGGTCTGCGACAAATGCGGTTAGTAACAGAAAGCCTAATGCAATGACTAAGGCAATGTAAATTTTCTCTTTTATCTTCATTAGTTTATAATTTATTTCCTCAAAATAGATACTGTGAGTACCCTACTTATTTACCCTAAAAAAGGAGACGGCATAGGTATAGCGTCTCCTTTTTTAGGGTAAATATATGGACATTATTTCACCCACCCCTTGTACTTAAATTGGCAATTACGCCAATCGGGGTTGATGCGAATGTAAGTGGTGTTGATTTTATCTTGAATCCACTGTTCAATTTTTGCTTCACTACGTTTTTCAATAACCACATCGCGCAATGTTTGGAAATCCTCTGTCATATTGGCGGGATGTCCCTCAATGCGATTTTTGAGCATAACTACAGCACATACTTCCTGACCTGACTTGTTGGTCATGCGGAAGGCTCGTGACACCTCGCCCACCTTCAAAGTATCTACTACCTTTGCAACATCTTGCGGAAGGTCCTTCATTTCGAAACGTGAGCTAATGTTTCCGGTTTGTGGGTCAGAGTTTGCCATCAGACCATGATTGTTGCGTGTGTCCTTGTCGTCTGAAAGAGCAAGAGCAGCTGCATCGAACGTAAACTTCTTGTTGCGAATGTCATTCGCAATAGAGTCGAGACGTGCAATGCCATGCTCCATCTCGGTTTCGTCAACACGTGGCTTGAGCAGAATGTGACGCACGTTTACCTTATCACCTCGCTTGTCAATAAGTTGGATGATATGGTAACCATATTCGCTACGTACAATCTTTGAAACCTTCTTAGGGTCGTTAAGGGCAAATGCGACATTGGCAAACTCTGGCACAAGTTGATTGCGACCCATATAGCCTAATTCACCACCATTACGTGCAGAGCCATCCTCTGAATAGAACTTAGCAAGGGTTGAAAAATCGGCTTCGCCAGAATTAACACGCTTAGCATATTCACGGAGCTGAGCCTCAATGCGCTCGACCTCTGAACGCGACACCTTAGGAGTAGCTGTTATAATTTGTACCTCAACCTGCGTGGGGATGAAAGGCAAACTGTCTGTGGGTACATTTTTGAAATACTCACGCACCTCAGCAGGTGTAGCCTTAACATCCTTAGTAAGTTTTTGACGTACATCGTCAGCCATCATCTGTTCGCGATATTGCTTCTTCAAGTTTTCGCGCATCTGTGATATCGTTCTGCCTGCCATTTGCTCAAGAGCTTCGCGCGAGCCATATGCTTGCGTAAGGTCACTAATACGATTATCTACGGCACGAATAACATCCGACTCACTAATCGTTACACTATCCAATTCTGCTTGATGCACAAACAATTTGCTGATAGCCAACTGCTCGGGGATGGTGCAATAGGGATTGTCATAAGATTGACCATATGCCTCAGAACTAATGCGAGTTTCCTCTACATCTGAGAGCAGAATAGGCTCATCACCTACTACCCAAATCACTTGATCCACCACATTGGTTTGCGCTACACTCATCAATGGTGCTGCAGCCACCAACAAGGCTAACCATATTTTCTTTGTCATAATGAAAAAACTACTTACTTCACGGTTTTAAGTACGTCCTCGTTTACACTATAAGTAAACTGTTTACGCAACTTTTCAACCCATTTCTTTTCGCATTCTTGCTGATAGTCGGTAGTAACTTGTGCCTTTACATCGAGATACGATTTGGGCTGTTTCATTACTTTACCACTTACACCCGTCATTACATAGCCCTTAGGCATATTAACCTTAGTGCCTGTTTTAAATGCGTAAGCGTCTATCGTAGCATTCTCACCTTGTGAACAGAGGTAAGGACCGCTTACCGAAACAGTTACAGAATCCTTATTAAACTGCTGCTTAAGTTCCTTGCGCCAATCGCCCTCACCAAACTTCTTGAGCATTTTGTTAACAGCTTTGGCGCTCTTGGCATTTTTGCAATGGAAAACAAAACCCTTAAAGCGTGGTTTCTCCCACTTGTAAGTTTTCTTATGGCTCTTATACCACTGTTCCAAGCCCTTTGTATCGGCTGCAGCAACATCCCACACTTCGCGCTTGCTTACTTCGAAAAGCAACAAACCATCGTGGTATTCCTGAATAAGATTACGAAGGTCGCTGTTGTTTTTTGACTGCTCCTCAGCTATTTGGTTGTAAACATCCTCACGAGTGAGTTTACCATTCGAGGCTGCAACCATTTTCTTTACCTTGTTCTCAGCTGAAGCCTCATCAATGTTTTGACGCTTGAGCATAGCCATAATTTCGGGCTTCAAGGTTTCAAAGGGATCGAGTTGCTTACGATTGTCCATCTTGATGATGTGATAGCCAAAAGGTGAAAGCACAGGTGCTGACATTTCGCCTTTCTTCAGTTTGTAGGCAGCTACCTCAAACTCCTTTACAAGCTGACCAGGACCTACCATAGGTAACTTGCCACCTTTGGCTGCACTACCAGGGTCATTTGAGAATTTACGAGCCATTTCTGCAAAGTCTGCTCCATTCTTAATTGCGTTATAAATAGAGTCAGCCTTTAGCTTGGCTTGCTCACGTTCTGCAGCAGTTGCCTTTTGATCGAGACGAAGCAAAATGTGTGATGTTTCAATCAAATCTTCTCCTTTCAATTGCTTCACGGTGTTGTCGTAAACAATATGAGCAATTGAATCGTTGAACGCTGTGTCAATTAAATAAGGAGTAAGCTGCATATCGCGATAGGTGCTAAACTCTTTTTTAAAACTTGACAAAGTGTCGAGGTGTGCAGCCTCAGCTGCAGCAACCTTCAATTTGTAGTTGATAAACATTGGTACATACTCTTGCACCGTTTTCTTCTCAACGGCATCTTTTACATTGCCGTTTTTATGGTACGAATATTCAAATTCGCTTTTTGTAATCGGCTTGCCATTAACCACCATCAATATGGGGTCTGTAGCCGACTGCGCCCCAGCCGTAAGAGCCAGGGCGAAGAGTGTTGCTGTTATGAGGTTTCTTTTCATATTCTAAACTGTTGCAAAACGCAAAATATGCTAATGTAGCAATGTGCCTACATGAAGACTAAGCCAATGAGGAAGCTCGTTTTTTAAACTACCTAAAACCATTGACCAACGTGTGCATGGGCAAACTGACACATTAGCATATCTACGCGTAAAAACTTATTCAAAAAAATTATTCTCCAGGACGGCTATAGTTAGGAGCCTCGCTTGTGATAGTGATGTCGTGCGGATGGCTTTCGAGTACACCTGCACCTGTAATGCGAGCAAACTTGGCATCGTGCAACTTTTCGATAGTTGCAGCACCACAATAACCCATACCTGAACGCAAACCACCTACCATCTGATAGATAACTTCCTGTACAGATCCCTTGTAAGGAACACGACCTGCAATTCCCTCGGGAACGAGTTTCTTCACTTCCTTCACATTGCCTTGGAAGTAACGGTCCTTTGAACCATTTTCCATAGCTTCGAGCGAACCCATACCACGATAGGTCTTAAACTTACGACCATTAAAGATAACAGTTTCACCAGGGCTTTCTTCAGTACCTGCAACGAGTGAGCCAATCATTACGCTGTAACCACCAGCTGCCAAAGCCTTAACTACATCGCCTGAGTAGCGCAAGCCACCATCAGCAATCAAAGGTACACCTGTACCCTTCAAGGCACAAGCAACATCGTAAACAGCTGAAAGTTGAGGAACACCTACACCAGCAACTACACGCGTTGTACAAATAGAACCCGGACCGATACCTACCTTGATGGCATCAGCACCTGCATCAACCAACATACGCGCTGCGTCACCTGTTGCTACATTACCCACAACAATATCTACACCGCTGAAGTTTGCCTTAGCCTCCTTCAGTTTTTCGATAACAAACTTAGAGTGTCCGTGAGCAGTATCAATAACAATAGCATCAGCACCAGCCTGAATTAAGGCTTCCATGCGCTGCATAGTGTCGATTGTTACACCCACACCAGCTGCTACGCGCAAACGTCCCTTGGCATCTTTACAAGCCATAGGTTTGTCCTTAGCCTTGGTAATATCTTTATATGTGATAAGTCCCACGAGGTGACCATCTTTGTCTACGACAGGGAGTTTTTCAATTTTATTCTCCTGCAAAATCTGTGCAGCAGCGAGCAAGTCTGTTTGTTGAGTGGTAGTAACCAAATTTTCTTTAGTCATCACCTCGTCAATGCGCTTGTCGAGTTCACGTTCAAAACGAAGGTCACGGTTGGTAACAATACCCACCAAGTGCATTTCATCGTCAACAACAGGTATACCACCAATGTGATATTCACTCATCAAGTCGAGTGCATCCTTTACAGTTTTGTAACGCTTGATAGTTACAGGGTCGTAAATCATACCATTTTCAGCACGCTTTACGATAGCAACCTGACGAGCTTGGTCTTCGATGCTCATGTTTTTATGAATAACACCAATACCACCTTCACGAGCAATGGCAATAGCCATAGTCGATTCGGTCACAGTGTCCATTGCTGCTGTTACAAAAGGAATCTGCAAGTCGATGTTGCGAGAGAACTTTGTAGCCAATGACACAGTGCGAGGAAGCACATCAGAATAAGCGGGAACTAAAAGGACGTCGTCAAACGTGAGACCGTCCATAACGATTTTGTCAGCAATAAAATCAGAAGTCATACTAAGTGGGGATTTTAATTGCACGCAAAATTACGCATTTCTTTCGTTTCTTGCAAAGTAAGCAGCTACTTTTTTTGTTTTTTTATTCAGATTATAGTTTTTACGTAGCTAAGTAGGAATAACTATAAGATAAAGAACTTAGTAAGGGTAAAAAAATAACTTGGTACATTTTTGTATCCCTTTTATAAAGCTACACATGGTTAAAGGTCATAAATTGCCATAGATGAGATATAAATTCCATGAAATCTGTCCCCCAAAAGTCTATTGATTAACTCGACCAAGTTAATTGATTAACTTTGCCTTTTCAATTGATTAACTCGGACGTGTTAATTGATAGACTCGAAAAGAGTATAGGGTGGTTCTAAAAACATTTTCTTTAGAACCACCCTAAACGTTTTGAATTACCTTTTTTTAGTTGTTTTCTTAGTTGCTTTCTTCTTGGATGTAGTTTTTTTCTTCTTAGATGTAGTTGATTTCTTAGTTGTTGTAGTTTTGTGCGTTGAAGTTACCACAGGCTTGTAATACTTTTTTGCCACAGGAAGCCACTTTTTAATATTGGCAATGCGATTGGCATCGGAGGGATGATCGCTTAGGAAAGCCAACTTACGATTCTGTGAATTAGAAGCCATACGCTGCCAAAAGCTTACGGCAACACTGGGATCGTAACCTGCCATCGCAGCAAAAACAAGTCCCATATAGTCTGCTTCGTTTTCGTTATCGCGCGAGTATTTCAATGAGCTCAATTTAGTGCCCAATGAAAAAGCTGTTTGAGTGAGAATGGAAGTTGCATTGCTTGCACCTGCAACACCGAGCACTGCACCAAGCACCTTGGCACCTACATTTTGCTTAGCCTGTGTGCTAAGTTGCTCTGCTGAATGTTTTGCCACAGCATGTGCTATTTCGTGTCCAAGCACAATGGCAAGCGAAGATTCGTCTTGAGTAATGGGAAGCAATCCCTCGTACACAACAATTTTTCCACCTGGCATACAAAAGGCATTAGCAGATTTGTCTTGTACCAAGTTGAACTCCCAATTGTAATTTTGAATGGCGTCTAAACGATTTACCTGTTTTAAATAGGTTTCGACGGCTGTAGCCAAACGCTGCCCTACCCTCTTCACCATAGCCGTTTGCATGGCATTGGTTGAAAGTTTTGCTGAAGACAAATAACTTTTATACTCTTTTTCGCTAAGACTGAGCACTTGTTCATCGCTCACCCAAAGTGACACCTTACGACCTGTAAGAGGCACTGTATATTTGCTTTGTGCACTAACAGGAGCCACCATGAGCATCATGAGGGCAATGAGGAGAAATTTAATCTTTTTCATACGCATATGTCGTTTTGTGAAACAAGGCCACCCCATTTTATAGGAGTGGCCTTGTCTAAAAATGTTTATGTCAAAACTATGTGTTGGTTATTAGTTAAACCAGCGTACATAGCTGAAGTCCTGACGGTTAGGCAAGTTCTTGTGCTTAGGATACATACGATAAGCAACCTTGTAAGAACCAGCGAGGTCTAAGCTACCCGTAAGCTCGAAGGTGTAGAGATTACCCTCGTGAGCTACTACATTCATAGGCATTACATCGTAGATACTATCGTTACCATCAGTACCAGAGATGATTACCAAGTCGATACCGATAGCATCGTCGAGACCCTGTTCGTCAACAACATGCTTCACAGTAAAGTCCTTACCGCTAACGAGCATACCATTCTGGAGATTCTCGCTACGTTCTGAACTTACTACACGAATATCGTCCCAACGCTGTGCAACGCTTTCCTTCCAAGCTGCAATGCTCTTAGCAAGCTGGTTGTCGTTAGCTGCAAGTGTTTTGAAACGAGCTGCTTCGGGGTTGTAGAAACGATCGTAATAATCGTCGAGCTGACGCTTCATTGTATACTGAGGAGCGATGCAAGCAATTGAGTTCTTAACGGTGCGTACCCAGTTTTCAGAATAACCCTTGCGGTTACGTGCATAGTAGAGAGGAATAATCTCCTGCTCGAGCATAGAGTAGATTGTTGAAGCATCGAGTTTATCCTGGTAACCCTGGTTTTGGTAAGTGCGACGGTCGGTCAATGCCCAACCTGCACCTTCGCGATAACCTTCGTACCACCAGCCATCGAGTACACTGAGGTTTACAACACCATTCATCAATGCCTTTTCGCCTGATGTACCTGATGCCTCAAGAGGACGAGTCGGTGTATTCATCCAAATATCAACACCCGAAACCAGACGACGTGCCAACTGCATATCGTAATTGTCGAGGAAGAGGATCTTACCCATAAACTCAGGACGCTGAGAGATTTCGTAGATTTTCTTAATCAAGCCCTGACCTGCACCATCAGCGGGGTGTGCCTTACCTGCAAAGAGGAACTGCACAGGATAGTCGGGGTTGTTAACAATCTTAGCCAAACGATCGAGGTCTGAGAAAAGGAGGTGTGCACGCTTGTAAGTAGCAAAACGACGAGCGAAACCAATCAACAACGCGTTGGGGTTAATCTTATCGAGGAGGCTTACTACCAAAGAGGGATCACCCTGATTACGGAGCCAATTCTCGCGGAAACGAGCACGGATATAGTCGATAAGTTTGTTCTTCAAAACTACACGAGTATTCCAAATTACCTCATCGGGCACATTGTAAATCTTTTCCCAAATCTTGCCATTGCTCTGGTCGTGGATGTATTCCTTGCCCAAATACTTAGCATAAACAGCTTGCCATTCCTTAGCACACCATGTGGGGAAGTGAACACCATTGGTTACGTAACCTACGTGGCTTTCTTCGGGATGCGGGTTGTAGATATCAAACCATTCGTCGTGGCTACGTTCAGCATGATCAAGACGCTCTTCGACAGGCATGTAACCCGGCCAAATACCCTTAAACATCTGCTGACTTACGCGACCATGGAGCCAACTAACACCATTAACCTCTTGACAAGTCTTGCAAAGGAAGGTTGACATACAGAACTTCTCGCCCTTATCTTCGGGGTTAGTACGTCCTAAGCCCATGAAGTCATCCCAAGAAATACCAAGACGACCAGGGAATTGGTTCATATATTTATTGAAGAGACCTTCGTCGAAGTAGTCGTGACCTGCGGGTACAGGAGTGTGAACTGTGTAGAGTGAAGAAGCGCGAACGAGTTCGAGTGCTTCGTCAAAGCTCAAACCGCTTTCAACATAGTCAACCAAGCGCTGTACGTTACAGAGAGCTGCGTGACCTTCGTTGCAGTGGTAGATATCCTTAGTAATGCCGAGCTTCTTAAGAGCGAGCATACCACCAATACCGAGCAAGTACTCCTGCTTGATACGATTTTCCCAGTCACCACCATAAAGTGAGTGAGTGATGCGACGGTCGAACTCTGAGTTCAACTCGTTGTCTGTATCGAGCAAGTAAAGCTTAATGCGACCAACGTTAGCTACCCAAAGAGCAGCATGAACCATAAAGTTGGGATAAGGCACGTCAACGATTACCTGGTTGCCATCCTTGTCAAGCACACGTTCAATGGGGAGGCTATCGAAGTCTTGAGCTTCGTAGTTAGCAATCTGCTGACCATCCATTGAGAGTGTCTGTGTGAAGTAACCATAACGATAAAGGAAACCTACAGCACACATATCAACATTGCTGTCTGAAGCTTCCTTCAAGTAGTCACCAGCAAGAACACCCAAACCACCAGAGTAGATTTTCAACACGTGGTTCAAACCATACTCCATGCAGAAGTAAGCAACTGAGGCACGCTTAGGATTAGGCTTAACATCCATATACTTACGGAAGTCGCCATAAACCTTGTCCATACGGGCAATGGTTTCATTATCCTTTGAAAGCTCAATCAAACGATCATAGTCGATGCTACGAAGCAATTCGATTGGGTTTTTGTTCACCTTCTTCCAAAGGTCTTCATCGAGACTTGAAAAAAGTTGCAAAGCTTCAGTGTTCCATGACCACCAAAGGTTGTGGGCCAATTCGTCCAACTTCTTCAATGCTTCGGGAATGTGGCTCTTTACGTTAACCACCTTCCACGAAGGTTGGTTGGCATTGCTAATTTTAATGTTCATTGGTTATTGTGTTTTGTAATTTATTTTTGGGAGAATATTGGGGAATTGGGAATGTTATGATATACACACCCTTAAATCCTCAAAGTTACTTATTATAGACTCTGCTCAAAGCAAAGTTATAAGCTTCAAAATAGTATTTAATGAAGTGCTTCCACTGCGCCTTATTTGCAATAGACACAGCATGATTACGAATGGCAGTACGTTGCTTTGAAGGTGTGTTAAGCAAATTCTTCACAGTCTGACACATTTCTTGTGCCACCTGCATGTAGTTACTATCATCGCGATGAATAACACGAACACCATCTTCCAAGGTTCCTTCGTGACCAAGTACACCATCCACCCACTGACCGAAACCACTTAAATCGGTGGTAACACAAGGTGTGTGGAATGCACAACTTTCAAGCGGTGTATAACCCCAAGGTTCGTAGTACGAAGGATAGAGTGCTAAATCGTTTGCTGCGAGCAAATGGTAATAAGGCAGATTAAAAATGCCATCGTTTCCTTCGAGATAACAAGGAACAAGAATTACCTTTACGCGGTCTTCAGGACGATTTTCCAAGCCCATATTTCGAATGGTACACACTATGCGGTCTTCGTTGAGATTGTGCAAATTGTGCGTAATAATAGGATTGGGTAATGCGGCACCCGTAGGATGCTTTAATGCTTCTTGCAAATCAGCACGTGGACCCTCAAGCCAACACGGAACTTCAATCAGTGCTAACACTTGACGTTTACTACCTTCCTCATTTAATTGCGCACGGAGTTGCGCCATTGACTCAAGGAATACGTCGAAACCTTTGCAACGATAATCATTGCGTCCACTGGTTGAAACGATGAGCGTATCATCGGGCATTGTTGCACCCGTCAATGCACTTGCCACATCAAGAATGCACTGACGAGCCTGCTTACGCACGGCTGTAAAATCCTTACCTTTAGGTACGAAATCATTTTCAAAACCATTGGGCAAAACCACATCAACAGGTTTATCGAGCAATTGACGACATTCGCGGTCTGTAAATGTGCTTACTGTAGTAAAGCAATCTGCATGCCATGCACTCTGTTTTTCGATGCTGTGCTTCGCATCCATATGGAGTTCGGCTGCCATTTGGTCGCCGTTATATCCGTCGAAGAAGGCATAAAGCTGCTTATCGTTGCCACAAATAGAACGACCGATGCTTGTGGCATGTGTAGTAAAGATAGTTGCCACATTGGGTTGATGTTTCTTTAAGAAAAGCATACCCAAGCCCGACATCCACTCGTGTGCTTGATAAATTACCTTATCAGTAGGCTTCAAGCAAAGCGATACCACAGCCTCAACAAAACGTCCTGCTGCATACGAGAACATAGACGCCTCATCATAATCTCCATATGCCTTAATAGAATCGACACGGAAAAGATCCCATGCCTCGGCATATATATCGTCTTTAATATCAAAGAAGGGGGCAAAATCAACGAGCACAGCCACAGGCTTGCCCGGAACCATCCAACGACCAATTCTGCACTTCAAGCCCAATTCAGCCGCAGCCTTTTTCCATTCGGGCAACAACCGTTCATCATCACAAAAATCAACATTAGCCGTAGGTTGTTTCAAATCAGGACCGATAAAAACGAGGCGGTCTTGATAAGTTGTCATCAGTGTCTTGGCACGCGATGAGAGCACCGTATAGATGCCGCCCACCTTATTACAAACTTCCCAACTTGTTTCAAAGATGTAGTTGGGAACAAAAACTTCTTTCTTCATAAAAATCTGTAATAACCGATGCAAAGATAAATTTTAATAGGGGAACAACAAAATTAAAGTGGCGATTTTTTTTAACTTATAAACAGTTTTTGATAACCTTACGCATTTCCACACTAACAATCAATCATTTTCCCTTTATAATCAGATTACTTTGGGGTTTTTAAAAGAATAAAACTGAAAAGATGTTTCGTTTTCGTTGCGTTTTTCAAAGATTAAGAGGCATATATATAAACACTACCCTTTAAAAAACCGCCATGACAGCAATGCAAACTGTCATGGCGGTTTTAAAAAAAGATATGTTTCTGACAAACTTATTCAAACAAGTCCTCTGCCGACTGACTTGTACTACTCTTCTTACTACTCTTTGTTGTTGAAGAGGATGAGTTAGAGTTTGACTTTGTCGTTGAAGAACTGCTATTATCCTTATTGTGCGATGAATGCTCTGTCGGCTCTGTTGCCTCGTGGTTAGGATGAGTTTCCTCTGTAGAACCCTCACCTCCCATAAGGTCATCATCAAATTCAGAATAAGATGCTGCAGTTGAGTCATTGCTCAAAGAATCGTTTCCAGCAGCTTGAGGCACATAAGTAGCTTCGTAGCTTGATGCGTCAATATCAGTTGGCGGCATACCATACTTGCGTTGATATTTTCCACGTAAAGCAGGTTCATCCATCACACCACGGAAGAAGGCTGCCACGATGGGGAGTGCTGTACGACTACCTTGTCCTAATGCACCTGTGCGGAAGTGAATGCTGCGATATTCGCCACCAACCCATGCTCCTGCAACCAAACTGGGAGTTACACCAACAAACCAAGCATCTGAGTGATTATTAGATGTACCAGTTTTACCTCCAATGCTCAAAGTCTTCATGTACGGACCTAAATACTGTCCTGCTGCAATAGGTTGTGACGTACCACCTGCATCATACACACTGGCTTCGAGAAGCTTTTGCATATAGAAAGCGGCCTCTTTAGACAAAGCACGTGTTTCTTCGAGTTTGTTTTCGAAAATCACATTACCATCTGAGTCAACAATCTTGGTTATAAACACAGGGTCTACATGCATACCATCGTCTGCCACAGTTCCGTAAGCATTTACCAATTCAAGCAAATTCACGTCATTTGATCCCAAAGCTAATGAAGGATTGTTATCAAGTGGCGACTTAATGCCCATATCCTGTGCTGTTTGTATGACATTAGAGATTCCCGTCTCTTGTCCAAGTTTTACAGCTATAGTATTGATGCTTCGTGCAAAGGCTGAACGGAGCGGAACTTCAGCATTACTAAAACGACCATTGGCATTGTGAGGACGCCAATCTACACTATCGTGCTTAAACTTATCATACACACGCATACTTATATATGAGTCTTTGCGAGTGTCGGAAGGTGTAAGTCCTTGCTTCATTGCAGTGGCATAAACAAAGAGCTTAAACGTTGAACCTGGTTGACGCATTGAACGCACCTTGTCATATTGCCACGTTTTAAAGTCGATGTCACCAACATAAGCGCGTACATAGCCCGTTTCGGGTTCCATAGCCACAAAACCTGTGTGCATAAACTTAACCATATACTTCAACGAATCGATGGTTGACATGGTTTTATGTATAGGACCGTCGTAACTATAAAGTTCTACGTCATGGGGCAAATTAAGATAATAGTCTACCGAATCAGGATTGTTAGGATAACGTGCCGCAAGCACCTTATAAGTATCGGTTTTCTTTATCTTATCTTCAATAAAGCCTGGAATAATCTCTCCCTTTTCATTACGCCAAGGGTCTCCCACACCACGCCAATGTGCATCAAAGTTGCGCTGTATTACCTTCATCTGGTTATGAACAGCCTTTTCTGCACACGCTTGCATACGCGAATCGAGTGTTGTGTAAATTTTGAGACCATCAGAATAAAGATCTACATCAGGGAAGTTTTTATCGATATAGTCTTTTACAGCTTCACGGAAATAAAGCGAACTACCATCATAAAAGCTTTGCACCGTAAACTCCAACTTAATAGGCTCAGCTTGCAAACGATTAAGTGTTTCGCGATCAGCTATATACACATCGCCAAAGCGTTCCTTAAGCATATTGCGATGGGTATACATATTATGAAGCACCACATTGCGTCGCTTGAGTGATTTATCAGGATTCAAGCGAGGATTGTATTGCGAAGTTGCCTTTAGCAATCCCACCAGCACAGCAGCCTGTTCTGGTTTCAAATTGATGGGTGTGGTATTAAAATAAGTATGTGCAGCTGTTTTAATACCAAACGCATTCGACCCAAAGTCTACGGTATTGGCATAAAGTTTAAGAATTTCGCGTTTATCGCAGAAGAGTTCAATGAGTCGGGCTATAATTATTTCCTTACTCTTCATAATAACAATACGCAAACCAGGCACATGTCCAAGCAGTCCCGTAGAATACTGTGTACGCACACGGAACATATTTTTTACCAACTGCTGTGTAATGGTTGATGCACCACGTGCATGTCCACGAGCTGCATCTTTAGCAGCAGCAAACATACCCGTATAATCGATACCATTGTGCTGGAAGAATCGTTCGTCTTCTGTAGCCACCAATGCCTCAAAGAATGCCGTACTAATAGAATCGTAAGGAACAGGCGAACGATTTTCATTAAAATAGCGACCGAGCATTTTACCATCGGCACTATAGATTTCGGAAGCAGCAGCTGTTTTGGGGTGAATGATGTCTTCGATTGAAGGTGATTTGCCGAAAAGCCAGAACAGATTAAAATAAACGGCAAAGCAATAAAAGAATACAAAGGCAAAGAAAGACCACACTGCAGTAATCATTTTATACCACCACGGTCTACCCACGTATTGACCTTTATACCATCTCCAACACTTACGGAAGCCTCGTCCAATCAGACAAACAAAGCTCCATATTTTCTTTAATATACTACTCATGTAGGTTTTACTATTGATTATGGGTGCAAAGATAGTGCAAGGTGAGAGAAGAGCAAAAAGAAAAATCATAATTTTTATTTTTGCTCTTCTCATCGTTGCTAATGTATATCGTTAATGTAGCAAAACATTTTTATATTCGCCACTATTAGCAGTACAATTGTAGCAAAGGTTGCAACTATCCATATAATTCTCTTACTCAGATGCTCTTTCTCAAATTTGGAAAAGAACACAAGGAATCTATTTTCTCTTTCATAGAAATAATGACATAAAAAACCAGATAGAGCCATTATGATAGCAATAAGAATAAAAAGGAAGGGGTTTATGCGATAGAACAACGTTAAAGGACCACCAAAAACAATTGTTAGAATATTGAACAACAAAAATATCGGAAGGAAAAACATAAGAAGAACCAACCTATTAGGTAAAAAAGCCCTTTTGGGTATTTGCATTCGTTTCCGATAAGATTTAAAATCTTCTACACCATTCACCTTATTTATTCTTTTTTTAAAAAAAGGTATACTATATAATGGATAACCAAAAGTCCAATCTACAACCCACATAAAAAAAATCCAAACTTCATATACTGCATACAAAGTTCTATTTGCCAATAGGTCTATTTTATTGTATTTGTAAGATCTTCTTTTTCCCATTTGTTTACTTAAAGTTCAACCCACTGCACATCTTCGTCCTTCTTAAACCAAGTAATTTGTTTTTTGGCATAGACACGAGAGTTGCGACGAATTTTCTCTAATGCCATATCGAGTGACCATTCACCATCAAAATATTTAAAGAGTTCTTTGTAACCAACCGTGTTCAATGAGTTACAATGGCGATAAGGTAAAACACGACGTGCTTCGTCTATCAACCCTTGCTCTACCATTACATCCACACGACGGTTAATACGGTCAAAAAGCTCAGGACGTGGACGTTGCAAGCCAATCTTCTCTATGTGAAATGGACGCTTCACCTGTTTGCGCACACGATATGAAGTAAAAGTACGCCCTGTCATATAACATATTTCGAGTGCATGCACCACACGTTTAGGATTACGTTTGTCACAAATGTCATAATACGCGGGGTCAAGCAAACGAAGTTCTGCTACAAGCGGTTCAAGTCCTTCTTGTTCGTAGCGTGTTTTTAGCAACTGTCGTGTTTCATCATCAACGGTTGGAATATCATCAATCCCCTTACACACCGCATCGATGTACATCATTGAACCACCCGACATAACGAGCGTGTCATGTTGACTGAATAGTTCTGTAAGGAGAGCCATGGCATCTTGCTCATATTGCGCTGCACTGTAATAATCCTCTAAACCCAATGTACCCACAAAATAATGCTTTACGCGCTGTTGTTCTTGAATGGTGGGAGCTGCCGTACCTATGGGAATATCGCGATAGAGTTGCCGAGAGTCTGCATTGATAATGGGGCAACCATACTGCTCTGCCATGCAAATGGCATATTCTGTCTTTCCAATCCCTGTGGGACCAATGATAACCTTAAGCGTTTTGTCCATATAGAATAATAAGTAGGTCGTCGAAAAAAATGAGCGGAAATGTTGTTTCGTGATTATAGTATGCCGTGAAGCCTACTCACAACCGCGAAGCACACACTTCCGCACATTCACTATTTATTAAGGTATTTGAATACCAGCTATAGATTATAGACTATAGACTATAGATTATTCATACGGATTACCGTCTGTAATTTCAAAACCTTCATAATCTATTTCGTCATCATTAAATGCAGCACCATCACCAAAGATGTTATCGTCTGAAAAATCATCGTCAGCCGCAACAGCCTTTTTCTTACCACCTTTAACAGGTGCAAGAGGGTCATCGTTGCTCATCTCAATTTGCTGAGGAGCTTCACCTTTTGAACGAATAATTTCGGCTTCGTCAAGATGTTCGCTAAAAATAACCTCCTTCACATCAAGGAAGAAACTGCGATTGCTGAAAGGATCGAACACAAATTCAAGATGCTGTTCTTCGTCTTCGATAAGTTCTGAAAGACGCGTATTTTCCATCACGTAAATATCCTCGTCAGAACTACCAAACCCCATATCCTCGCGTGTAATTTGCTCACCACGTTCCCACTCATCATTACAGAGATAAAAAGAGGTGAGTTGATCGTCAGGGTAATTGCATGATTTAAGAATTACCTTGTTAAGGTCGAGAAAAGTGGCATCACTATCAATCTTGATTTCACGGACAAAGCCATCCACTTCTTCGCAGATAAATTTTATTCTGAAAACCATATAGAAAGTGCTTTGTGTTATTTAATAATACCGCGCGTCGACGATGTAACAAAGTTTAGAATGTATTCAATCTCAGGACTCATGGGAATCGTCTCACGAATTTCCTTCAAGCATTCCTCACGCAACTTACCACGTTGGTAAAGCAAACGATAAGTGTTGTGAATATTCTCAATCAAATCTCTTGAGAATCCACGACGACGCAAGCCTACAAGGTTCAAGCCACAATAGGCAACAGGCTCACGAGCAGCCATAACGAAGGGCGGAATATCCTGACCTGTACGTGTACCGCCACCCACCATTACGTAGCTACCAATGTGACAGAACTGATGTACAAGCACACAAGCCGAAATAATGGCAAAATCGTCAACCACCACCTCACCTGCAAGTTTAGTAGTATTACCAATAATACAACCATTACCCACAATTACATCGTGTGCCACATGCATGCCTTCCATAAGCAAGTTGTTAGAACCTACAACGGTCTTACCCTTGGCAGCAGTACCACGATTGATGGTTACATTTTCGCGAATTGTATTGTTATCGCCAATCTCGGCTGTAGTTTCCTCCCCTTTAAACTTCAAGTCTTGAGGAATAGCACCGATTACAGCACCTGGGAATATGCGATTGTCATTACCCATGCGTGTACCCGACAAAATAGTAACACCATTCATAAGATGGTTATTGCTGCCGAGCACTACGTCTTTATCGATGTAGCAGAAGGGACCAATCTCGCAGCCCTCACCAATCACGGCATCGGGATGTATGTATGCTAAAGGACTTATCATATTTATTTAAGTGTGTGTATAAGGTAGACGGGGTATCCCCCACTTGCTACTTGTTTTTAACAATCTGTGCCGTAAAAGTTGCCTCCATAACAATTGTCTCACCCACAAAAGCGAAACCATGCATTGACGAAATGCCATGACGAATAGGTGCCACCAATTCTACACGGAATAGTAAGGTATCGCCAGGAACAACCTTTTTACGGAACTTCACATCGTTAATACGAAGGAAGTAAGTGCTCCAACGCTCAGGTTCTTCGATAGAATTGAGCACGAGCAAACCGCCAGCTTGTGCCATTGCTTCGATTTGAAGCACACCAGGCATTACGGGTTCTTGAGGAAAGTGACCTTGAAAGAAAGCCTCGTTCGAGGTAACATTCTTCACAGCAACAATGTAGTTCGAGCCTGTTTCAACCACCTTGTCTACCAACTGCATGGGATAACGATGCGGAAGGAGTTCGCGAATGCGGTTTACATCCATCATCGGCTCTTCATTCGGGTCGTAGTTAGGAGCCTGAATTTCGTGCTGACGAATTTCGCGACGCATTTGACGTGCAAACTTGTTATTGATGGTATGTCCCGGACGCGTTGCAATAATTCTACCCTTAATAGGACGACCAATAAGTGCCATGTCGCCAATGATATCGAGCAACTTATGACGCGCAGGTTCATTCTGCCATACTAACGGACGGTCCTGAATGTAACCTAACTTGGTAGCATCACGACGTTCTACGTGCAAATGGTCAGCCAAGCGGTCGAGAGCCTCTTGCGACACTTGCTTCTCGTAAATAACGATAGCATTGTCTAAGTCGCCACCCTTAATCAAACCAGCCTTAAGCAAGGGTTCGATTTCACGCACAAAGACAAAGGTACGTGCCGAAGCTATTTCATCGACAAAGTTGTCCATACTATCGAGTGTGGCAAACTGACTGTTGATGAACTGCGACTCAAAAGAAATCATCGTAGTGATAGAGAACTGTTCGTCGGGAAGAATAATGATTGACGAACCGTTTTCCTCATCACGGAATTCAATTTTCTTTTTAATAACATAGAAGTCCTTGGGAGCATTCTGCTCTACTAAACCTACGCGACGAATATTCTCAACATAAAGGATAGAGCTACCATCTAAGATAGGAAATTCGGGACCATTAACCTGAATCAAGCAGTTATCAATGCCCATGGCATAAAGTGCAGCCATAGCATGTTCAATGGTACTAACACGAGCTTCGCCCTTTGCTACCACTGTACCGCGCGATGTGTCAATTACGTTTTCGGCAATAGCCTCAATAATAGGTTCGCCTTCAAGGTCAATTCGTTGTATTTTATAGCCGTGGTTTTCGGGGGCAGGATTGAAAGTAACAGTGAGATTTAGTCCCGTATGCAATCCTTTGCCAAACAATGAAAAACTGCCAGCCAAAGTTTTTTGTTTCAACATAATGAAATGTATGGTATATGGTGCAAAAAGTCAACTAACCGCCAGTGTGCCTAAACGTTTTGCCGAATATCGAAAAGACATAAGGATAAAAACATAGTCACACCTTTTGGCACGTTTACTTTTTCTTCAATTCTTCAATTTCTTTCTTCAATGCCTCGATTTCCTGACGCATCTCAGGCAAATATTTAAACACAGCGCTTGAACGCATAAAATTCTTAGCATCAATAGCAGGCGAACCTTGCACAGTTACATTACCTTTTTTAATAGCTTTACCGCCAATGATACCAGCTTGCGCACCCGAAAGAACACGGTCGCCAATCACAGCATGTCCAGCAATACCAACTTGACCACCAAACATACACCACTGACCAATTTTGGTAGAACCAGCTACACCTACTTGTGCAGACATAACGGTGTTAGCACCCACCTCGCAGTTGTGAGCAATTTGAACAAGGTTATCGAGTTTCACTCCCTTACGTACAAAGGTTGAACCCATTGTTGAACGGTCTACACAAGTGTTGGCACCGATTTCAACATCATCCTCAATCGTAACAATACCAATTTGAGGAATCTTTTCATATCCATCAGCAGCAGGAGCAAAACCAAAGCCATCAGCACCAATCACTGTGCCTGAATGCAAGGTAACGCGATTACCAATTTTACAGTCGTGATAAATCGATACGTTAGGATAGAACAAGCAATCGTCACCAATCACAGCACGTTCTTCGATAACAGTGCCAGCATAGATTTGGCAGCCCTTACCTACCACCACATTTTCGCCAATATAAGCAAACGGTCCCACATAAGAGCCCTCGCCTACTTGAGCAGTTTTTGCCACACAAGCCAAAGGATGTATGCCTGTGCGTTTTTGCATAGTTGATTGGTAAAGAGTGAGCAGACGCGCAATGGCTTCGTAAGCATTCTCCACACGAATAAGTGTTGCCTTCACCTCGCGTTCGGGTTGGAAATCATTGTTTACCAACACGATGCTTGATTGCGTATCATACAGATAGTGTGCGTAATGCGGATTGGCAAGAAAGGAGATAGCACCTTCTACGCCTTCTTCAATTTTAGCAAAGGTCTTTACCGACGCATTCTCATCGCCATCAACCTTACCGCCTAAATATTCCGCTATTTGCTTTGCTGAAAATTCCATGAATGTCTTTATAATCTTATGTTCTCAGACCATGTGACAATGCGCGTTCTTGCACGTTGTTTTCTACTACTGAAAACCTCGTTCCGCCTTGTTTCATCGCCGCGAGTCTGCCTATTTTTTGCAAATATCGTAAAAATATTCCATATATTCATACGTATGTATATATTTTTCTATCACAAGGGGTATATAACAAGGTGTTTATGCATCCTCTGTTGTCAATCATAGCTTATTTTAGACTGCAAAGTGCATTTAAGTGTTCCATTTATCGTTTTTATAGAAAGCAATCCAAGTTAAATGCGTACATTTGCACATATTTTTGAAATAGACGATAAGAAGCTGATTCTAAAACAAAATTTCAATATATCAAAACATAAATGAAACGCTTTTTACTACTTGTAGCAAGTTTGTTCGTAGGCTACGTGGGCTATAATGGCTCACAAGTTACGGCACAAACCGCACAGAAACTCACACTTGAGGACATTACAGGCGGAAAGTATAATCCGCAGTACGTGTATGGGGTCAATCCTATGAAGGATGGCGAAAGCTACACCCAACTTTCTAACGACAGCAAGCGCATCATTCGTCGTTCGTTTAAAACAGGTAAAGAACTGGGCGTAGTGTTCGATGCAGAAACAGCTCGTGGACCTAAGAAGTTAGAAACCATTGATGGTTACATCATGTCTCCCGACGAACGCCGCATTTTGCTTCGCACACAAACTCGTCCCATCTATCGTCGTTCTTACACTGCCGTTTACTACATTTACGATGTAGAAAACAAAAAGTTTGAAGCACTCTCTGATGGTGGTCCACAGCAAATGCCTACCTTCTCACCCGATGGTAATAGCATTGCCTTTGTACGCGACAACAACCTCTTCCTCGTAAAGCTGCTCTTTGGCAATGCCGAAAGCCAAATTACCAAAGATGGCAAATTCAACGAAATAATCAATGGTTTGCCCGACTGGGTATACGAAGAAGAGTTTAGCACCAACCGCTCATTCGACTTTTCATCAGATAGCCAAATGTTAGCATGGATTCGTTACGATGAAAGCAAAGTGCCCATCTACAGCATTCAAGAATTTAAAGGTGCCTACCCTACTCGTCAAGAAAACGATGAATATCCTGGTGCCTACAACTACAAATATCCTGTAGCAGGTGCTAAGAATAGCGATGTAAGCGTAATGACCTTCGACATTAAGAACCGCGTTACACGCACCATCAAGCTTCCCCTTGATTCGGATAGTTACATTCCACGCATTCACTTCACTTCCGACCCTGCCAAATTAGCCGTAGTAACTCTCAATCGTCATCAAAACTGCATGGACATCTACATGGCTAACCCTCGCAGCACTGAATGTAAATTGATTGTAAGAGAAGAGAATCCGAAGTATGTGCCCGAAACAACTTATGGAAGTCTTAAGTTCTATGGCGACCACTTCGCATTCCTTTCAGACCGTTCAGGTTACAAGCACATTTATTGGTACAACATCAATGGCAAGATGGAACGCCAAATCACCAAGGGTAACTACGATGTAGCAAACTTCTATGGTTACGATGCACAAAACGGACGTTTCTTCTACTCATCACACCAAGAAAGTCCTTTGCGCACAGCCATCTATTCAGCTGACAAGAGTGGTAAGGAACGCAAAATTTCAACCGAGGTTGGTTCAAACGATGCTATTTTTAGCACAACAATGAAATACTTCCTCAACATCTACTCTTCTGCCACCTGTCCACCTGTCACTACATTGCGCGATGCAACCAATGGTAAAGTACTCAGCACGATGATCGACAACAAGAAGTTAAAGGAAGACATCACCCCATTACTCGGTTCAAAGGAATTCTTCACCTTTAAGACTTCTGAAGGCGTAGAATTAAATGGTTACATGATTAAGCCTCAAAACTTTGATAGCTCTAAGAAATATCCTGTCATCATGTATCAATATTCAGGTCCTGGCTCACAAGAGGTAAAAGATGCTTGGAACATGGGTTTCTATCCTGGTGCACAATGGGAGAGCTACATGGCTCAACAAGGTTTTGTATTTGTATGTGTTGATGGTCGAGGCACAGGTGCTCGCGGTGCTGAATTTGAAAAATGCACTTACTTAAATTTGGGCGACAAAGAATCAAAGGACCAAGTTGAGGCAGCCCTTTATTTAGGCACACTTCCCTATGTTGACAAAGACCGCATTGGCATTTGGGGTTGGAGCTTTGGTGGTTTCAATACCTTAATGTCTATGAGCGAAGGTCGTCCGGTGTTCCGTGCTGGTGTTGCAGTAGCTGCGCCTACCAATTGGAAATATTACGACACAGTATATACCGAACGTTACATGCGCACACCTAAGGAAAACGCTAATGGTTATGCCATCAACCCCATTCAGCGTGCAAAGAACCTGAGCGGTGACTTATTATTGATTCATGGTACAGCCGACGACAACGTACACTTCCGCAACTTTACCGAAGTAAGCGAGGCTTACGTACAAGCCGATAAAATGTTCCGTCAACAGCTTTACACCAATCGCAATCACAGCATCTATGGTGGCAACACCCGTTTACATTTGTTCAAAACCATCAGCAACTATTTTGTTGAAAAGTTGAAGAAATAATTGAATTGATAGCATTTTAAAAAAGGAACCTTGTTTACGCAAGGTTCCTTTTTTTGTGCATTTACCTATCTTTTACGCGCCAGCCAACCCCGAAAGGTAGGGTGTTCAAAATCCATAAAGATGTTCTGCATGAGATTTGATAGTTTTATTAGGAAATTTCACGCGCCAGCCTCACCCCATTCGGGGTTATATATGGTAGCCAGGTATGTGATTGAGGGTTTATCCCGAGTTCACATGCCTGGTTTCCGTATGCAACCAACCTCAAACTTCGCACGCCGTAGGTGTGCAATTGGGCCTAGGCGTATAGCCGTTTTTATTGACGTTGTATTTGTAAGGTTTTAAAATAACTACCTCATGAATAAAGGGAATATCTAATCATGCGTATCCTATGAAAACGGCTGTTCGCCTAGGCCCAATTGCACACCTACGGCGTGCGAAGTGCATCGGGAGCATATCCAATAACCAGGCATGAGGATGAGAGGGGA
>OBIB01000179.1_pt1 | contig 25275 bp, 20 predicted proteins | sample 1496261 | NCBI WGS metagenome assembly OBIB01 (sample SAMN05065771, study PRJEB22554) | human gut metagenome | biome: ENVO:2100002; feature: ENVO:00000062; material: ENVO:00002003 | host: Homo sapiens | place: USA
CCCCTCGACTTGCATGTGTTAAGCCTGTAGCTAGCGTTCATCCTGAGCCAGGATCAAACTCTCCATTGTAAAATATCATTTTTACTTCTTGCCTCATTGCTGAAGCAATCGGTGTTTGTTGTCTGTACTTAGGACGAATATCCTTTTCGTTTATTGAAGCTTAGTAAACCTGACTTGTCAATTTCTTGACGGTTCGTTTCTTTTACCCAGTCAACTTTCTTATTTCTAAGAAGTTAACCGCTTCTTGTACTACTTGTCTGTTTATGTAAAATCTTTCAAAGAACTCTTTCTTTAGTTGCTTAGAGAAAGTGTATTTCTCAAAAGCGAGTGCAAAAGTACTAACTATTTCCGAAACTGCCAAATGTTTTGAGGAAAAACTTTCATTTTTGGTCATATTTTAACAGTCTTAAACATTTAAAAGGCCTTAATATGCCATTTCTCATTAATATATATATACGCACATATACGCATGACGCATGCATACGTGTTACGTGCGCCTGTGCATGCATAATTACCTAAAGTACATATACAGATGATCATCCCCATACATGCATAGATGCATAGGTGAATTTACATACACAGCTACTTGTACATGAGTCATAGCGGTAATAAAACTCCAGCACTGGCTGAAGTCCCACCATTCAAGCAAAAAATCTATACTTTTTAAAATGTAAAGAAATCACATATCTACGAAACTGTTTACCAAAAACTACGAAACCGTTTACCTATATCTACGAAACCGTTTACCTATATCTACGAAACCGTTTACTTCGAGCTCTGTAACTTATTGAAAATCAATATATTGAAATTTCCGTAATTATAATAATAATATAACTTATAATTATAAAAAGAAATTTACTTTTTTGAAGGAAAAATATAAAGTACTGAATACTAGATACTTATAAAAAACAAGGTAAACAGTTTCGTAGATATGACAAGAGTACGGTGTAAAAAATTCTTGTGTCAATCAGGTTTTTTGAGCATTTCCGGCTGGGAAAATCATAAATTAAAAGGCTAATATATTGTATATCAATTTGTTAGCATTAATCTGGTAAACGATTTCGTAGATATAGAGGCTTTCATTGATCATGAAGGCATCTACGAAACCGCTTATCTATATCTACGAAACCATTTACTTTAATAGATACAACAACCTGATAATCAGCATAATAAAGAAGTAATTATATATATAATAAACCCATCTTTTAATTATGACATATTTTTATGCTCGAAAACAAAAAACATAATACGTTGAATATCAGTTGGTTAGTAAATACCAGGTAAATGGTTTCGTAGATATACAAGCTTTTCCTACCATGATATCTACGAAACCATTTACCTGGAATGATATAAACATCTGATAAACAGAGATATAGCGAAACATTTTTTTTGTGTTCTTAAAGAGTACTGTTTTTACATTTAAACGTTTTTTGTGTTTGTAAAGTGTTGAAATATAGATTGTTAGGTGTCTTGTAGTAAATGGTTTCGTAGATATAGCCCAAAAAAGTCGCAAATAAGAGCTATATAAGGCTATAATAAAGCCATATAAGCCATATTTGCGACTCTTTATAGGTTTACCCCTCGTAGAAAGTTGGAGCGAAGGAGCCTACGCATTTAAAGTATACCTGGGCAACTTTCTCCACTCCCAGTGTTTTGAGTAATTCAAAGTCTTCTTTTGAAGCCTTGACGCAGAACCTCTGATTTTTCATACCGAGGAATTTCACCCTCTTGAGTAAGGCTGCTTGTGAAGGATCAATAATCATGGAGAGGAATTCTTTCCATTTGTCCTCCCCACCCTTTTCCATTTCTATCTTTGAATTTTCTGCCGTTGCTACATGGGCAAACAAGTCGCCCATTACAGGCTCCTTGCCCTGAGGCAGTCCTTGCTTATCCTTATCCAAGACATTGCCATTGATATGGGCTTTTCCCAAAGCTGTTCTCTTGATTTTGAATATCAGTGCTTCAGGATTGCCTCTTGACTGTCCCCTCTTATATACGGGTGTACAGTCGGTGAACATGATATCAACCTTGTCTTCCTTGCTTAATTTGGCAAAATCTTCCTGCACCGCATCCAATACTTGCTTTTTAAACTGCGAGAATTTCGGATACTGTTCTTCTATAACAGTTCCGTCTTCTGCAATTTTAGCCATGCCCAGGTATTCCTTCAATTGCATGAATGGCACCTTTATGGTCATTTTTCCATTGTTTATTCCCATTTGGCGCAGTAAGAATAGATATATCCTAGGAGTGTTCTGCCTGCTTGCATATCGTGCAATCAAGGCGATGTGATGGATGAATCCTTGGCTCATGTCGAAGGCATATTTGGCAACAACTGGGTCAATCTTCAGCTCAACCTCTCCTTTAGACCTGTCGTATGTGACACCCTGCTTGGTGGTATAACCATTGGTTACGATATCTTCTGTTATGTTAGAAAAGACGTGCTGTATGACGGCCTTGCCATCTATCTTGATCCTCACGCTGAAGTCCAGAAGCTCCTTCAGGGTTTTGCGCAGATCCTTATAGTGGCTTGATTCAATACCTAATTCATTCAACTTCAGTTTGATTTTAGGTACATTCATGGCAACATGTTCTTTATCTACTTCAAACATATAGTCTGAGCGCAGATTACCTTTCTCACGCTTTTCGTTGAAGAATCTCGTTACATATTCCTGTAGATGCGAGCTTACGCAAAACAATATATGCTGTTGTGCGAGCGTACATTGTTTGTCTATCTTTGTGAAGCTGAATGGAGTATTAATCCATTGTTCACCTGCATTGGGCTTTGCTATTTCCTTTTTTTTATCTGCCATATCCGGTATCTTGTCTAAATATACTTATGCTCTATATTCCAGTTTACCAAGCCTCCAATTGATCGGCAATCTCTGGCATTTTATCCTTGGAGAACACCGGATTCTTGCCTTCCTTCTTCTGCTGTCGATAGTCTTGCAGCAGGAAAACGGCCTGGCGGGATAGCAAAACGATGGCCACAAGATTGCAGAGGGTAAGAAGTGCCATCGTGATGTCGGCAAAACTCCATGCAAAATCCAATGATACCACAGCACCAATCATCACCATCGCAGCTACGGCAAGGCGATAGATAAATACGCCCAGTTTGGAATCCTTGATATATCTCACGTTTGTCTCGCCATAATAATAGTTGCCGATGATACTGCTGAAGGCAAAGAGCCATATCATCACAGCCACGAAAGGATTGCCGATGCTTCCTATCTCATGGGTCAGGGCATCCTGCGTAAGCTGGATACCATTGGATGCTGTGACGTCTACCCCACTCACCAGGATGATGAATGCCGTGCAGGAACATACCACCAGGGTATCCGTAAACACGCCCAGAGCCTGGATGAGTCCCTGCTTCACCGGATGGCTCACCGTGGCCGCCGCAGCCGCATTAGGAGCGCTACCCTCGCCTGCCTCATTGCTGAACAGGCCTCGCTTGATGCCCTGTATCACTGTTACGCCAAGCACTCCGCCCGCTGCCTGATTGAATCCGAAGGCATTCTCCACAATGGTGAGCAATACCTGAGGCAGGCAGGTGATGTTCCAGATGACTACGCCCACGGCTATCAGGAGATAGATGATTGCCATCACTGGAACCACCGTGGAAGAAAACTTAGCCACTCGCTGGATACCGCCGAAGATGATGAGCAGCGTGAGCACCGTGAGCACGATGCCCATGGTGGCAGGCTCTATGCCGAATGCCTTCTGCCATGCCAGACAGATGGTGTTGCTCTGTACGGAATTATAGGCAAAACCGAAGGTGATGATCATCAGCACGGCAAAGAGGATACCCATCCATCCCTTGCCCAATCCATACTTCATATAATAGGCTGGTCCGCCATAGAAGGAAGTCTTGCCCTTGCGCTTGTAAAGCTGGGCAAGCGTGGATTCTATGAAGGCAGATGCAGAACCCAGCAAAGCCAGCATCCACATCCAGAACACGGCTCCCGGACCACCGACGCTGATGGCTGTGGCCACACCCGCAAGATTACCTGTACCGATTCTGCTTGCCAATGCCACCACGAATGCCTGGAAGGAAGAGATGTGCTTCATCTCGCCATCCACCTTCACATCCATCGACAGCTCATCCTGCCCTATCTCGTCGGGCTGAACCTTATCGGGATGGAGCAGCAGCCTGACCATCTCCCTGATGAGACGAAACTGAACGAAACGGGTTCGCCAAGTGAAAAACACGGCACAGCATATCAACACGGCAATGATGATATACGACCAGAGAAAATCGCTAACTTGAACAAAGATGTTCTGAATTGAATCTATCATTTTTTATCTGCTAATTTATCTGCTAAATATCTGTATATATTATCTTTCCGGCTGCAAAATTACTAATTTTCTCTCAATAAACGGGCCATAATGGGCAATAATCGGCAATAATCGGAGAAAATAGCTTATAATTTTGTCGCAGATACTTAGTTCAGCCATCTGAAGGCATACTTTTCATGCGTTTTAAAGCCCTTTTTAGAAGTCTGCAAACATGTTTGCATGCTTGCATTCAAACATGTTTGTGTGTTTGCATGTTTGTTAACCTACATGTTTGCATGTTTGTTAACCCGCATATAGAAAGCATTTATACTTGAAAACCAATATATTAGTAATTCTGCAAACATGTTTGCATGCTTGCATTCAAACATGTTTGTGTGTTTGCATGCAAACATTTCGGCATATTTCCTTGGTTATTTCAATTAATTCATGTACCTTTGCACGCAGTTTAATATTTAAAAGTCAAAGACATGGAAAATAAACTGAAAATGATCTTGGCTATCGTCAACAATAAAGGTGGCGTAGGCAAAACAACAACAGTGCAGAATCTTGCCACTGGCATGTTACGGAAGGATAAGAATCTAAGAATCCTCGAGATAGACTTGGATCCTCAGTGTAACTTAACTCTTCTGAATCATGCGCCAGAAGATTGTGCCACTGTTTTTGATTCGATGATAGCCTGCAAGGGGTTGCCCATCTATAAAAATGGGGTAGGGGTGTATTACGTTCCAGGTTCTGCCAAGATGCAGGATGTGGATCCTTTCCTGCAGAACACGGGTGCACCACGCCAGGTATTGGGAGCTTGTCTCAACAGTGACTGCATGGATTTTACGGGCGAAGGCATCGGCAATCCTATCGACTATTTCGACTACATCTTCATCGACTGTCCGCCAGCCCTGTCACAATCTACCTATAATGCCATGGTGGTAGCAAGCCATCTGCTGGTTCCTGTACAGATGGAAGGACTTTCTGTAAATGGTTTGGCGGCAGTGCTGGCAGCCATGGAGGAGGTGAAGAACGGCAGGTTTGCCCTGAACAAGGAACTGGAGCTTCTGGGCCTGTTGCCTGTTATGCTCGACGAGCGCCCACGCATCGTGCGTTCGGCAATGGAATATCTTCGGGAGAATTATGGCGAGAAGGTATTGTCGCATGGAATCCGCCGCTGCGTCAAGGTGAACGAGTCGCAGACTGAAATGACAGATCTCTTTCATTATGCGCCTTATTGCTCGGCAGCCATAGACTATGAATTGGTTATCAATGAATTGTTTAATATCTAGATAAATTAGGAAAAATGGGAAAGGATTTTCACGCAGCTTTCAGTAATATGAATAAAGCTGTTCGCCCAGGTGTTGGGCAATCTGCAGTTGGGCAGCCAGGTATAACTCTGTCAGGTGTAGCGCAGCCTGGCGTAGCGCAGCCTGGCGTAGCACAGCCTGGCGTTGTGCAGCCAGTAGGGGAGAAGGACATAAAGAAGGTAACTCAGGCAGAGAAGAGGAAATCGATGCATGGAGTTCAGACATATCTGTCGGACGAGGAATATGAACAGCTTATGCTGACGAAGGCTAGAACCAAGAAGAAATACGAGGATATCCTTCGGGAAGCATTGGTGCAGTATATGAATAATCTATAGTCTGTTTGCTTTCAAACATCTTTTCGTTATCTCTCCGTCTTGGTAGGTTGTAATAGCGTTTATTCCGCTACGAACGGCAAAAAAACTGCTTCGTAGCGAAATAAACGCTATTTTCTTTCGCTATTTCCGAATTTAGTAGTATATTTGCAGCACTAATAGGGAATGATTATGTGTGAAATAATAGGTAGAAAAAAGGAAATAGCAGAATTGAAGCGCTACTATGAAAGTGGTAGGGCAGAGTTTGTGGCAGTGTATGGCCGTCGCCGTGTCGGTAAGACATTCTTGATTGATGAGGTGTTTCATGATGACATGGTGTTTCATCATACAGGATTGTCGCCTTACGACCGTCGTCGTAAGGTAACTCTGAAAGACCAGTTGCAGAATTTCTATTTCTCGCTTCTTCGTCATGGCATGGAGGATATAGCGCAGCCTAAGTCGTGGATGGAGGCTTTCTTTTTGCTGGAACGTTTTTTGGAAACTTGCGATAATGGTTCCCGGCAGGTGGTGTTTATCGATGAGTTGCCTTGGATGGATACGGCACGTTCCGGTTTTCTTACGGCATTGGAGGCTTTCTGGAATGGTTGGGGCAATATGCGCCATCAGCTGTTGCTCGTAGTCTGTGGTTCCGCCACTTCCTGGATGCTTGACAATCTAATCAACAATAAAGGAGGATTGTATGGCCGTTTGACAGGAGAGATAAAACTCTCGCCGTTTACATTGAAAGAATGTGAGGAGTTTTATCAGAGCCGTGGCATCCGAATGTCCCGTTATAACATCATGCAGGCTTATATGATTATGGGCGGAATACCTTTCTATATGAATTTCTTTAATCCTTCCTATAGTTTGGCTCAGAACATAGATGCCTTGTTCTTTTCCCGTCATGCGAAGTTGGGGGATGAGTTTGAAAGGCTTTTCAATTCAGTGTTTGATCATGCCGAGGACTGTATGAAGATCATTCGTTTTTTGGGTACCCGCCATTCTGGTTTTACCCGTAAGGAGATAGCCGAGCGTACCGGTTTGAATCCCAATGGTGATTTTACCAAGATGCTGAAGGCATTGTTGGGTAGTGATTTTGTGGTGAAATATACTCCTTTCGGTTTCAGCCAGCGCGAGGAGCATTACAAGCTCATCGATTCCTTTTGCTGGTTCTGGCTTCATTTCAAGGAAAAGAAGGCTGTTAAGCAGAATGATTATTGGCAGCAGCATTTGAAGGAGAGCGATGTTGCCTCATGGCGTGGCATTGCTTTCGAGGAGGTATGTTTGCAGCATATTTCTCAGATAAAATATGCTCTTCAAATTGGTGCTGTGTCTTCGCAGGAATCTTCGCTTATAGTGAAGGGAAGCGAGGAGGCTGATGGTATGCAGATAGACTTGCTGATAGAAAGGGCTGATGATGCGGTGAATGTTTGCGAGATGAAATTCTATAAGGCCCCCTATGTAGTGACCAAGGGCTATGCTCAGGTGTTGGATAGCCGCTTGCAGGCTTTGGAAGAAAAGAATCCAGACAAGACATTCCTCCTTACGTATGTGGGAAATTCTGAGTTGGTGAGTAATGAATACTCAGATATATTCAAGGCATCAGTAACACTTGATGATTTGTTTGTTTAACCTTTCATTTCCCCAATTTCTGGGGAATTATTCCCCACATGTTCCCCAGTTTCCCCACTTCTGTTTGATGGGTTGAAAAATGGTAAGTGGCAGTAAATCAGTAGGATAACTTGATTTATCTATTTCTGGCACGCAAGTTGCATAAATGGATAGTGCGCTTGAATCAGATAAATTCGTTTCTCAACATAATGACAATGCATTTTGCAGTGCGTATACATTGAAAATAGGTAAGAATAAAAATAGTTTTCATCAGGTAAAAGTTTATATTTAGGTTTATCATTTGCATTTTATTGCATATCTTGAAAAATAGATGTAATTTTAGGTTCGGTTAATGAAAAGAGAAGTCTGCTAGCAGTGATGCTGGCAGACTTTTTTATTGCTAGTTCTCCGGATCGAAGATTTCACCATAATATACCCAACCCTCAGTCCAGTCGTCTATCTTGACACTCGTAAGGTTCATTTCCGGCTTCATCTCACTGTATTCCAGGTTGACAATATACTTGCCGCTCGGCTTCATCACAGGAGCTTTCAGGTCGTAGCGTGTGCTGTTACCATCAGGAGTTTTGAGCACGATAAACAGATTGGTGTTTTGAACACCATCGCACGTCGGCATCAGGTACATTGTTTTTGTTACAAACATGTTATCCAACATCGTTATTCCGGAAGGAATATCGCATTCTTTCTTAGTCCTTGTTGGCGTGCCGAAAGTTCCATCTTCATTTTGCTGCAAGGGAAACAGTCCGGTGGCAACATTCAATACCTTTCCCGTGATAGCCGTATGCAGAGGAGCCCCTTTTATGTTGATGGTGAGCTCGGCAAGCACACGTCGCATTTCGCCTTTGACGATAAGGTGCACATTTTCATTGTCTATGATGATGTCTGTTACACCATAATAGGCATGTTCGGGTGCTGCGTCCGTACCCGACAGACCGATTACCAGATTGTTCATGTTGTCAACGCCTCTAGTCTGCTCACTGATGGTGAACGGAGCCACCAGGTTGGTGGTATTGAGAATGCGATAGTGACCTTTGGGCATGTCATATCGCTTGCTTGCCATTTCCTGCGCACTGCCATGCTGGCTTTGCTCCATCAGTGTGCCATTTTCTGCATTCATGATCCACGTCTTCACGTCCTTCACTTCCGTGCCCTCGTCGGCCTCGTCAGCCCAGTCGAGAGATATCGACAGGCCTCCGTCTCCTTCGCCATCATGCACGTCGTGGTCGCAACTAGCCAATAGGCATGGGATGCATGCCAGCACCCATAGCCAGATATTCAGTTTGTTTCTTGTTTTCATTGTCTGTATTGTTTTATGGGTTACTGTTTTTGTCTGTCTGACGTTTCAACTCGGCGTGCTTTCTCTGCATCCAGGGAATCATCGCTTCCGTTTCCCACAGCCGAAATTCTGCTGGCTTTGATGCCTTTCTTGGTAAGCCATCTTTTCACCCTTTCGGCACGTTGGCGGGAGATGTGTCTGTTGGCGGCTTTGCTGCCTATAGTATCGCACCAGCCCGTTATCGTCACTTTCATGTTCGGATTCTCTTTCAGTGTGCGGAGGATATCATCCAGTTTTGATTTCTCGCTCTGATTGATGTCTGTTCGGTTGAAATCGAAGTATATGATAGGGAAGTTTACCTTTTTCTGTTCTGCCATGCCCTGTTCCACAACTTTTGTCTCAGCCTTGTTTGCCGTCTCTTGCTCACCCACATTCACCTTGTTTGCCGTCTCTTGCTTATCCACATTCACCTTGTTTGCCGTCTCTTGTTGCGTAACCTGATGCTGTGTCATCTGCTGATTCGGAATCAGTGGGGATTCATCAGCATTGTTCTTTTTCTGTTTGGTGAGACAGATTCCCAGTCTGATGCCGCTTTCCCAGACATAGTTGTTCTTGTGCAGATATTCCGGCATGCCGTCCAGGCGTTTGCCCGTGAGTCGGGTCAATCCCGAAAAGATGCCCAGTTTCAGGCGGTCATTCAGCCGATAGCCCACCTGCAGGTCGGCACCATATCCCAGATGCCAGTTGGTGGCACCTTTCTTCACGGTTGTTCCGTCCGTCAGGTTCAGGATATCTGCCTTGGTGGTCACGGCATATAGATGAGGCGATGCAGCCACCTCCCAGCGGCTGTTGGCAGTTTGAGGAAACAGAGCCAGCAGGTTGATGTTTACTCTTGCCCCCAACTGTGCCATCCTTACCTGGCTCTTCAGCTGGGTATACTCCCAGCAGTCCATTCCCAGGACGCTGGCCTTGTATATCGTGCCGTCGCTTCCCAGCCAGTAGTTGCGTTCTGCGCAGCAGTCTTGCGCCGCCAGGTTCATCTCTCCGTATTTTGCCGATAGCTCAGCCGACCAGATGTTGTTGAAACGATAGCCTCCGTAAAAACCGGCGTCCCAACCGAGTCGGGTCTTGTCGTGTCCGAAACTCGAGAAAGTAGAGAAGCCGAAAGGCATTCCTCCCTCTATGCCGACATACCATCCTTGCTCATTTTTCAGCACACCGTCGTTTACTTCCGCCCTTGTTACTGAAAGCGGAAGGATGGCAGCAAGCGTTGCAATCGGTAGTCCAATTTTTGTTCTTAAAGATTTTTTCATATAAGTTCGTCTAGTTAAACTTGTCAGTATGAAGAATGCTTCTATGGGCATTACTTCTAAATATGCTGCAAATATAGCATTTTTTTTCGATATAAGGTGTCTCTTTCCTCAAAAAAAGTGTCTACTTCCTATGTTCAAGGTGTCGCATTGGTACCAATGCGACACCCCTGTTAACATAAAAATACATATAAATACGTATTTTAGTGTGCATCAGAAATCCACTTCCAGTGCTGCCCGTTTTCCTGTGATTTCTTTGTTGTGTAATAACTTTTTTAATCTGTAAGAGCGAAGCAGGGTGACTTATACTTACGATAGTGGATAGTTTTTGCGATGTTTTCTTGCGGGTCTCGAAAAATTATCGTACTTTTGCTGCGTGATGAAAAGATTTAATATATGATGAAAAGATATAATTATGATAGAAAGGAATGATTATGATGAAAAGATATAACTGTATATTCATGGCGCTTGTGGCGCTAGCTTTGTTTGCCTGCCAGGGCAGAAAGACGGCATCTGGTGATGGGGACGGGGGTGATACGTTGAAGATGAAGTATGCCCAGTTGCTGACCATCGTAAGGCATGGTGAGGGGACTTATGGTGAAGGAACTTATGATGAAGTGATGATAGCCAACCCCTGGAAGGCTGGCACCCTGCTGCATCGCTATATCCTCGTCCCGAAGGGCAAGGAGGGGGATGAGACCGTGGCGCAGCTTGCCAGACGCAGGGCGTCGGGCGTAAGATGCGTCACGGATACCGTGCGCACACCCGTAGAAAGCAGTGCCGTATTCATGGCTCCGCATTGCCAGCTGATGTATGAGTTGGGTGTGGGGAATGCCATCCGTGGCGTATGCGATCTGGATTATATCAATATTCCGGATATCAGGAAGCGCGTATCATCATCCTCTGTTGTGGATTGCGGTTCCAGTATGGCACCCGACTTTGAGCGCATCATCGCCCTGAAGCCGGAGGCAATCCTCGTATCTCCTTTCGAGAACAGTGGCGGATATGGTAAGCTCGACAAGCTTCGCATCCCCCTGATAGAAGCAGCCGACTATATGGAGACATCGCCATTGGGCAGGGCAGAGTGGATGAAATTCTATGGCATGCTCTTTGGCAGCCGTCAGGCAGATTCGCTCTTTGCCGGGATAGAAAAGGAATATCAGTCGCTGAAGTCGGTGGCAGGGAAACTGCCCGAAGGTCTTTCGGTGTTGACCGAGCGCAAGACGGGTGGGGTATGGTATGTGCCTGGCGGCAGGAGCACGATGGCCATTCTTCTGAAGGATGCCCATGCCCGCTATGTTTTTGCAGAGGATGATCACAGCGGAAGTCTGGCGATGAGTCCGGAGCAGATTCTGGCGAAGGGTAGGGAGATAGATGTCTGGGCATTCAAGTATTTCGGCGGTGCTCCCTTGGGCAAGGCCCAACTGCTTCAGGAGTATGAAGGCTACAAGGCATTGTCTGCCTTTCAGCGTGGCAATATCTATGAGGTAGATACTTCCCGTGTTCCCTATTTTGAGATGACGAGTTTCCATCCCGAGCTGCTGCTCCGTGAGTTCATCCTCCTTTCTCATCCTGCCACGGATGCCCGGTATGCCCGGAACGGGGAGTTGAGGAAGCTGGGAACACTCCGGTTCTATCAGCCTTTGTAGGGGGAATGGCTATCATGGCTCAGAATGGAACAAAGCGAAAGTGTAACGATAAAAAAGAAAATAAGATATTAGGGATTATGGCAGAAAATGACAACATACCGCAGTTTGTGAACAGCGACTCATTCATGGCAGACAAGAACTATGTGAAGTGGTTGTCTGACTTGAAAAAGCGCTTTCGTGTGGCACAGCTTAAAGCTGCAGTCAAAGTGAATACAGAAATGCTCAAATTCTATTGGAGTTTGGGCGAGGACATTTGTGAGAAACAGAAACAATATAAGTGGGGGGCAAAAGTTATTGGCAGACTTAGTCTTGATTTGCGTGCGGAATTTCCTCAGAGTGAGGGATTTTCCAGAACAAACTTGTATGATATTAAACGTTGGTTTGCGTTCTATTCAAGTCAAATTGAATTTGTCCACCAGGCTGGTGGACAATTACAGAAAGTGGATTATGCCAATACACCAATGCCAGAAATCTTGCTTTTTGTGCCTTGGAGACATCAAACGGTTATTGTTTCTAAATGCGATACGATAAACGCAGCCTTGTTCTATCTTAATAAGGTTGTTGAAGACAACATGAGCCGTACAGAGTTGGAGCATGTTGTTAAGGCTCAACTGTATGAGCATACTGGCAAGGCGTTGAACAATTTTGATGCTACATTGCCACAGCCGCAAAACGTATTGGCAACAGAGATTATAAAAGATCCATATAAGTTGGATTTCTTCTCATTGCCGAGCAAGTTCAGTGAAATGGACTTGGAGAATAAGTTGGCTACCAATATTACTCGTTTCCTCTTGGAACTGGGTAAGGGCTTTGCGTATGTAGGTAGGCAGATGGAACTTGATACGCCAAGTGGAAAGGCGTACTTCCCCGACATGGTATTCTATCATACTCGGTTGAAATGCTATGTGGTGGTGGAGTTGAAAATCGTGGATTTTATGCCTGAGTTCATCGGCAAGCTGAATTTCTATGTTTCGGCAGCCGACGAGTTGCTTAAAGGCGAAGGAGACAATCCAAGTATTGGCATTCTTCTTTGCAAGGATAAAGATTCGTCTGTTGTAGAATGGTCTCTGCGTGGCATCACTACCCCGTTAGGTGTGGCAAGTTATCAGTTGCAGGAGGTGTATGAACGTACACTGCTTGAAATCAAGCAGGAAGCCGCAGAGGAAGAAGACTAAGCAATACAGAAATCGCAGACAGGGTTTACGATGCCTGTAAGTTTGCATGTTTGCATGTTTGCATGCAAACATGTTTTGTTCTTTGTCACGCAGATTTATTCTTTATTATTCTGTTATTGCATTGCCGTCTTTATTAAGAACGGTGCAATCGCCTATCTTCCATTTGGTAGGGAGATAATATTTGCTTTTCAACGCTGTATAGGCAGCCTCATCTGTTACTATGAGTGTGCGGGAACTTACGGTTTCGTCGGTTCCGGCATTATACAACCAATCAAAGCAGCAATCAGTTGCTTCCGAAATTTTGTCGCCTGGTGCCAACATAGTGACGGTTGACAATTTTGTACAACCCCTGAACATCCAAAAATAGCAGTAGTCTGCTAACGTTGTAGCCTTTAATTCTGGGGCAGACGTGAGACTTGTACAACCATAGAACATACAAGAATAGCAGTAGTTTGCTAACTTTGTAGCTTTTAATTCTGGGGCAGACGTGAGACTTGTACAACCATAGAACATACTATAATAGCATTCTTCAGCTAATTCTTTAGCAGGCAATTCTGGGGCAGAGGTTAATACAGCGCAATCTCTGAACAAAGAACAGAATCTGGCATTTTGGGTATTTACTGTACTATAGTTTTTCCAGTCCAGCAGCGTGCGGATATCGCCTGTGCAAGCTACTTTCACATCATTAGTAAATGTGATGGTTGAATATGCATCCTTTCCAGACGCAGTTCCATTAGTGTTCGTGCCACGTAAACGAAGGTCGCCATTTGTTCCACCGAAGGTAACTTCTTCATTTGCAACCACATCATTCCATTCGCCATTATTTACAGAATACTGAAGTTTTGAGATGGTGTAATTTCCTTTGGTTATCATTTTAAATTTCTGCTCAGCATCTGCCTTAAAGGTGAAGTCTGGATTATATTCTGCTTTACCACCAGTAATTTTACCCGTAGTCCATTCAGCCACAGTAACATTACCTATAGTCACCTTATTCTTACCCACAATAAGATTGTAGGTATAGCTCTTGCCGGCTTCCAATGTTCCTGTCTTGACAACGAGCGGAGTTTCGGCGGCTTCATCAGTAGTGAAATAGAGCTTTCCCTCTACTTCTCCAGGAGCAACCAGGGCAGTATAGGTCGTGCCTTTTCCACCCTCGCCATTCTGCAAAGGCTTGATGTTGATGATAGATGATTCGCTGGCATCGGTAGATGCCTTGCTTGCGATGCGGATATGGTTGACCTTGGTGGTGTTGGCATCAAACTGGTCGTTGAAATTCTGGATATTGAGAATCAGACGGGCAGTCTTGCGCACCAATGTCACATTAAGCTGGCGGTTACCAGGAATTTTAGGAAGGGTGGTCGCTGCCGTCATATAATCTGATTTCGCAATCTCCTCTTTACTGCTCTGGTCTTCCTGGATATAGCCTTTGCTGAAGGAATTATTGCCATCAGCAGGATACCAGCACTGGAAAGTGAGGTTGCTAGCATCCCAAACCAGATAACTTCCATTACCTGGCTGCCAGTCGGTGCCATTGAAGGTATAGTTGAGCGATGTGCCATTGTTGCTGACACCCATCACATCACCTTTATTAAAACTCTTCTGTCCGGCTTCATCTGCTGCAGCCGGATTGCTTCGGGTAAAGATGCTGCCCACCGAAGCCGATACGTGAACGGCATTCGGGTCGCTGAGCCATGTATTACTGTTGTCGGAATCTGTAGCGCAGCCAGCCAGCAATAAGCCGGCTGTTGCTACAAGACCCAATATCTTCTGATATTTCATAGTTGTTCTATTTTAAGTTCATATTCTTTAGTCTGTCTCAAGAGGCTTGTCACCAGTGTCTCCTTCCGTCCATGGAGAAGCGGAGATGCTACCATTCTTTAACAATACCACATCATTACCCATGCTAAGTTCGAGGGTATATTTGTAGCCGCTCTTCAGCTCGACAGGGGTTGCAGAAGTCCATTCATAGAGCTTGCCGGCTGTCATCAAAGACACCTTGAAGGTGTTGGCTGCAACCTTCTGTGGGATGGCAATGCAAGAGAAGTGTGAGATGGCGTTCTTTTCTGGATCTGCAGCCGTGGTGAATGAACCATTGGTGGTGGTAATGTCGGTAGCAGCAGCTGTTTCGCTGGCTGTTACGACACTAGCAGCGTTTGTAACATTTACATTTGCCGCAATTTTGGTTCCTCCTAAGGTCACCTTTACGATAGGAGATGTTGTTGGAATTGACGGCTTGTTGAACTCGGTTCCCAAAGTCACAACGATATCAATCATACAGAAAGCATGATTGAACTGGATATTCAGCTTCTTATCCACGAGACTTTTGCCAGGGTTGAAGCCTGGAGCATAATAGTACAGCAAGTCGTTATTGTCAGACGCTGTAGACTGGTCGGAAGCCACGCTATAAGCTATAGGCTGGATACTTCCATTAGCATAAACACCATTGAATTTGCCAGTTTGAGCCGGAGCAAAAGCCACGATATCTACAAGAGCATCGGATTTCTGCCAAAGCAGAGTCTCTGAGCAAGCCCAGTCGCCAGATTTCTTTGAGAATACCTTATCTGTATAGGTATATTTCGGTGCATTCTTGTTCACGATGGTCAGGGAGAAGTCATTTTTCATTTCTGTGCCTGCTCCCTCAGCACGGGTCTTGGCGTTGTTCACTCCTGCAGTAACGCGGACGATGTTATCACTAGGATAATTGCTCTGTGACAGTTCATCATCAGTAGAGCAACTGGTAATCATGGCTGCTGCCATGGCTGATATTGCGAAAAACTTGATAGCTTTCATAATCGTTCTATTTTTAATGTTATGTTATAGTCTTATCTTATTGATATTTCTCCGATTTTAATCGAATGCCTCGCCATGGAAGGTGTTGCCATCTGCCCAATCAGAAATCTTCACTTCGTCGAGAATCACCTGGTCACGACCTACCTCCAGGTTGATGGTGGTAATCTTGCCGCTCTCAAACGTGAATGGAGTTTTGTTGTCGTAGATGAAAGTCTTATCGCCGATGGTGATGGCAATCTTCTGAATGCCATTCTGAGGAATGAGCACGGAAACATACTGGGTGTTGGCTGCCGTAGCAGGAACCTCGAAATCTGCCTTGGCTGTAGTCGTTGGGGTCACTGCCTTGGTGAGGTAGTTGATGGTAGCCTCATTTATGGCATCCGAAACCACCACGTTCTTTACGGTAGGGGTGCCGCCCCACTGGTTCTTGTAGGAAAGGTTCACCACCATCTTTGCCATCACGTGGGTGAATTCGAGCTTCACGGGGTCCTTGGCATCCTTGGTATAGGAGAGACCATTGGTGTTTACAGCCACCAGCAGGTCGCTTGCCGCCTGGTTTTCTGCATTGAAGGTATAGGTGTCGGCAGTAAGGTTGTCTACGTTCTTGGTAGGGTAGATGCCGATGAAGTAATGCTGATCCACATTGTTCTTCCACAGCATCTGCGGTGTAGCCACCCAGACCTTGTCGGTAAGTTTGTTGATGGCGTTGTTCACCACTCTTCCAGCGGCAGCAGGAACATTTTCTGCACTTCCTGTCCAGGCATACACGCTGATTTCATCTCCTTCAGAGAAAGTCTGTGTTCCCTTGGCGTCCGTAGTGATACGGGTCATCTTGCCGATGCTTGTAGAAACGGTGATTGACTTAGGCGCCTCGGTGCCTGTTGTATTTTCGTTGTCTGAGCAGCTGCCCAGAGTCATGGTCATTGCTGCGAGAGCAATCATGTAATACTTTGTTTTCATCTTTATTCTTTATTTATAAATTATACATTATCTAAATGGGTTCTGTTCTATTTTATTTCGGTGTTATCTTCTTTCTTCACGGTAGTATTTGTTGCGCCTTTCTTCCAGTTGTCAGGGAGATAACCATTGTTTTCCAACGCAGAATATGCTGCCTCATTTTGTACTTTGAGTGTGCGGGTGGTTACGCTTGCGTCATTTCCGGCATCATAAAGCCAATCTAAGTAAGCATATTTGTTCGTAATTTGGTCGCTTGATGCTAACATTGTGACGATTGATAATTTTTTACAACCATAGAACATATCCTGATAGCAGTTTTCTGCTAATGTTTCAGCAGGCAATACAGGTGCAGAGGTGAGATTTGAACAGTTAATGAACATTTTATAATAGCAGTAATTTGCTAATGTTTCAGCAGGCAATTCTGGGGCAGAGGTTAATACACTGCATTCGCTGAACAAATAACAGAATTTGGCATTGTAGGTCTCTACTTTATTATAGTTATTCCAGTCCAGCAGCGTGCGGATATCGCCTGTGCAAGCTACAGGCGCATCTTTAGTAAATGTGATGGTTGAATAAGCCCCAAAATGATTCGCAGTTCCATAAGGGTTTGTGCCACGTAAGCGAAGGTCGCCATTTTCTCCACCGAAGGTAATTTCTGTGTTTGCCACAACATCTTGCCATTTGCCATTATTCACGGAATATTGAAGATTAGAAATGGTGTAATTTTCTGAGGTTGTCATCTTAAACGTTTGCTCCGCATCTGCCTTAAAGGTGACGTATGGGATGATTTGTTCCGCTTTACCATTATCTGTAATTGTCCCCGTATTCCAGTTTGCCACGGTAATACCGGAAACAGATATTTTGTTCTTACCAACGGTGAGCTTATAGGTATAGCTCTTGCCGGCTACGAAAGTAGTAGGGGTGGTGGTGTACTTTTCTGTTGTTTTGCTTTCTCCATCTGCTACTTCAAGAGAGAGGAAGGGAGCGGTGGTGCTTGAGGGATAATTTGGATCGATAAGGGCATAGAACTTGCCGTCGCTGTGCTTATACGCTTTCACACCACAGATGCTGAGGCTGCTGACTGTAGCATTCTTCGTATACTGGTCGTTGAAGCCAGCAATCTCTACCACCATTCTCGCCATCTTGCGATTCATGGTGAGGGTTAGTTGATTGCCATTGGTATTGGTTTGCGAACCGCTAAACGACATGAAGTCGGCGGCAGCAAGATCATCCTCGCTGTCGTATTTCATAGGCTGGGTGATGGTACCATTGAACGTAGCAGGGTAGTAGGCGGTGAAATTCATCGTCTCCTTTTCCCATTTCAGGAACTTGTTGCCCTGTGGCTGCCATTCCTTGCCGTCATACTTATAGGTTACGGCATCCTGGCCATCAGCCTGGACGCTAATCTCATCATTTTCATTGAATTTCGCCTGCTCTTCAGCAGTACCCAGCGGATTGCTGCGGGTGAAGCCATCGGCAGATGCTTTACCTACTTGCGCCGTGATGCGCACAGCGTTAGGGTCGCTATGGAATGCAGAGAGGAGGTCTTCTGACTCGGAGCATGCCGACAGCGCCAGAATGGCTGCTGCGCATCCCATCAATCGTCTCATGATCTTCATTGTTTTCATATTCTTGTCGTTTATCTTGTTATTATCTGTTTAATCGGGATCCTTTCCTTTAATCGGTTTCTTTCTTTTCACCGTCACCATTTCCTTTGCCCCATGCAGCAACAGAGAAGGATACAGGCTGCACCTTGTCGTCTCCGGCTGTCAGCTTGAGTGTATAGGCGGTGGTTGAGGCCAGCGTCAATTCCTTATTATATGTCCACTCATAGAGCTTGCCATCTACCTTGAAGCTGACAGTAAACTTTCCGCTTGCGATGGTTTGAGGAATCAGGATTGCCTCGTAAGTGGCAGTCGCCTTGGTGATGACTCCGTTTGTTTTGCTGTAAGGCGTTGTGCCGGTGCGGAATGGAGAGACAGGTATTGGATTACCGGATATAATATCAAATTCAAAACCGAATTCGGTATTTTCAGGTTTAATCTGGAAAAACGCCTCAACCTTCGAACCGTCAATCTTCACATCCGTAATCATCTTATCTACATTCTCTGCAAACTCATATTCATCGCCCAATTCGATGGTGAGCTTGATTTTGCTCATTGTATGCTTAAATTCCACGTTGATACCATTTGTACTTGGGTCTACTTTGGTTACTGGCATGGTCAACAGGTCTGCCTTCTTCACTCCTTCGGCTGAAGTTTGGTCGGTAGGAATTTTGTCGAAGTTAACATTTGATAAGGCTGCAATAGCAACCTTGTCATTCATGTTAGCCCAAAGCATGGTGACATCTTTCTTTGTTCCGTCCTTAAGGTACGATTCGAGATCATAAGTTTTCCAATCTGTACCATTCCCTTCAGCCCAAACATTATAATTATATTTATCATTTTTACTATCACTATGTTGAACTATCAGCCCAAAACCTTCTGGCTGTTCTGTATTGGAATATCCCGCACGGGTTGTTGGCTCATCCACGCTAACGTTGAGCTTGATGGGAGTATCTGCCAGGTAGTCCTGGCTGAATTCACTGTTTGAGTCTGAGCAGCTGCCCAGCATCATGCTTATTGCTGCGAGAACAATCATGTAAAGTTTTGTTCTCATATTCTTTAATTATTTAAATTTTAGACTTTTTATTTCATGGGTACAAATATAGCATTTTTTTCCGAAAAGTGGTGTCGTGATTTTCGAAAAAGGTGTCTACTTCCTATGTTCAAGGTGTCGCATTGGTACCAATGCGACACCCCAGTTAACATAAAAATACATATAAATACGTATTTTAGTGCACATATCCCGTCAGCCTCATCCCACGCCGTATTTTCGGCTTTGTAAAGATAATTAATAACTTCTATTTTATTTCGCCGTTATCTTCATTCTTCACGGTAGTACCTGCAGCGCCTTTCTTCCAGTTCTCAGGAAGCTCACCAATGCCTTCCAACGCAGTATATGCTGCCGCATCTTGTACTTTGAGTGTGCGGGAAGTGGCACTTGTTCCTGCATCTTGTAACCAGCCCTTAACACAATCTTTCGTTGATTCGATTGCTGTGCTTGGCACCAGCATAGAGACAGAAGCCAACTTTGAGCAACCGTTGAATATATATTCATAGCAACTTTCTGCCAACGTTGTAGCCTTCAACTCAGGACCGTATGTAAGTTCTTTACATCCGTCGAACATTAGCCTGTAGCAGTTTTTAGCTACTGTTTCAGCTGGCGCCAGTTTTGGGGCTTTGCTAAGTGCTGTGCATCCTGCGAACATTGAAGTATAGCAGAATTCAGCTAATTTTGTAGCTGGTAGCTCCGGTACTTCTTTAAGTTGTACGCAGTTGCTAAACATTGTAGTATAACAACGCGGCTTCAATTCCGTAGCTGGCAGTTTTGGAGCTTTTGTTAAATAGCAGTAAGCGAACATGTCCATGTAACACTGCTCTGCTAACGTTGTTGCTGGCAACTCTGGTGCTTCCTGTAACCAAAAACAATACATGAACATTCCATGATAGCAACCATGAGCTAATTTTGTAGCTGGCAGTTTTGGCGCTTTTGTAAGTCTGGTGCATCCCCAGAACATGTTCTGGTAGCACTGGGTATTTAATTTTGTTGCAGGTAACTCTGGGGCATTCTGAAGGTAAGGACACCAATAGAACATATAAGCATAGCAACTAAAACCTAATTCTGTAGCTGGCAGATCGGGTGCTGAAGTCAATACCCAGCAATGATTGAACAAATTGGCGAAACAGGCTTGTGAGGTATTAACATTCTTGTAGTTACTGTAATCCAACAACGTACGGATATCACCTGTACATGCCACCTTTACATTATTAGGATTATCTTCATTTTTTTCATCATAGGCGAAAGTTATAGTTGAATATTTAATTAAATTTTCTGCAGTACCATTAATATTCTTTCCGCGCAAGCGTAGACCGCCATTTTTTCCACCAAAAGTAACGCCTCTGTTAGCCTTTACTTTTTTCCAGTCTCCGAAGTTCACGGAATATTCAAGGTTGGAAATGGTATAACCACCATAACATACCATCTTAAACATCTGCTCTGCAGGAGCTGAGAATGTGACATAAGGAGTCTTGTCTTTTACATCGGTATTTCCGCCTGTAATATTTCCCGTAGTCCAATCTTTCACGGTGATACCGGAAACAGATACCTTGTCCTTACCCACGGTGAGCTGATAGGTATAGCTATTGCCGGCTGTGAGAGCAGGGATGCCGGCGAGCGTTTCTGTTGTTTTGCTTGCTCCTTCTGCTACATCAAGAGAGATGAAGGTTTCGGAGTTTTGGGCTTCGCATGGCTTGATAAGGGCATAGAACTTCTTATCGGTGTGCTTATACGCTTTCACACCACAGATGCTAAGACTATTGACATTATCAATCGTAGCTCCGGCATACTGGTCCTTGAAGCCATCAATCATTACCACCACTCTCGCCATTTTTCGCTCCATGGTGAGTGTGAGGTTATTGCTATTGTTAGTATTGGTTTGCGGACCGCTAAACGACATGAAGTCTGCTTTAGCAAGCGAAGCCTCATCGGTATATTCAGTAGGCTGGGTGATGGTTCCGTTGAACGAAGCAGGGTAGAAGGCGGTGAAATTCATCGTCTCGCTTTCCCATTTCAGGAACTTGCCGCCCTGCGGCTGCCATTCATTGTTGTTTAACTGATAGGTCACGGCATCCTGGCCATCAGCCTTGACGCTGATCATATCACCATCTTTAAACTTCGTCTGCGCTTCGGCATCCCCCAGCGGAAAGCTGCGGGTGAAGCCATTGGCAGATGCTTTACCTACTTGCGCAGTGATGCGCACAGCGTTAGGGTCGCTGTGGAACGCTGAGAGGAGGTCTTCTGACTCGGAGCAGGCCGACAGTGCCAGAATGGCTGCTGCGCATCCCATCAATCGTCTCATGATCTTCATTGTTTTCATATTCTTATTATTTATGTTGTTATTATCTGTTTTTTCGGGGTTCTTTCCTTGAACCGGTTTCTTTCTATTCACCGTCAGGATCATTTCATTCGCCCCATGGCTGTGTAAAATATTGTTCTCATATTCTTTAATTGTTTGATTTTTAGACTTTTTATTTCACGGGTACAAATATAGCATTTCTTTCCGAAAAACCGTGTCGTGATTTTCGAAAAAGGTGTCTACTTCCTATGTTCAAGGTGTCGCATTGGTACCAATGCGACACCCCAATTAACATAAAGATACATATAAATACGTATTTTAGCGCATATATTCAAGGAGCCTCATTCCAGGGCGTATTTTATGGTATGTAAAGATAACATCATTGCTAAGTCTCATCAATCATCTGTGTGAATCTGTGAAATTCATTATTCATCGGATTACGCAGAATAAACGGAACCTTAACCGCCTTTCTCGGATTACGCACGGATTTTAAACGGAAACTCGACCTGGCGGTCGTGGCGATACCCCCTAAAGCTGGAATGCGAATGCGCTAGCCCAATGGCCGTAAGGCCAAATCCGTTTAAATTCCGTGAGTAATCCGTGAAGCAAGAATGTTCCGTTAACTCAGCGTAATCCGATGAAGAAAAACGATGAAGCAACAAAAATGAGGGTGTGTCTTGAACTTTTGACACACCCTCCTAGGAGCTTCTGCCCTTTCAGGGCGTGTGGGGCCAAACTTCGGTATCCCTGATACAACAAAAAGGGTCTATATGCTATGCTTTATTATTATCGTTCACAAAGATAATCTTTCTGAACGATAATTCCAAATGTTTGAGCAACAATTAGTTGCTTGTTATTGTTATTTAACTATTAATCGGGGATTTCATCACCAATCATCTGCGGAATCTGCGGATTTGCCCTTACAGGGCGCATGGCTGCTTGCTGTATAGAGGGTGTGTCATTATTCATCGGATTACGCAGAATAAACGGAACCTTAACCGCCTTCCTCGGATTACTCACGGATTTTAAACGGAAACTCGACCTGACGGTCGTGGCGATACCCCCTAAAGCTGGAAAAAGTCTGCCATTACTGTGCAATCGCAAGCCAGCCTATACGGCGCTAGCCCAATGGCCGTAAGGCCAAATCCGTTTAAATTCCGTGAGTAATCCGTGAAGCAAGAATGTTCCGTTTACTCAGCGTAATCCGATGAAGAAACTTGAATAATGTAACTTTTGGGGATTGTCAAGTATAGTCTTAAAAAAAGGAGCATTTCAAAACTTGCCATCCAGATGGCAATGAGGATGGAAATCTGCCCCTTCCTGAGGGCTTGAGCTGCGATTTCGAGGTTGAATGGGCTACGAGTGTACGGTCGTAAACCTGCGACCGTACGGTTATATAGTGTATGCTCGTACACTCGTAGCGCTACGACCGTACACTCGTAGGGTATTCAACCGTACACTCGTAGAAAAATGAATGGTTTTCGAATTCTTTACATTCTCCTAACCCCTTGATTTGCAGCGAGAAACGAAAAATCTTCATATTTCCGGTATTTCTGATAAAATATTTCCCGGCGGAAAATACGGGAATTATGGTACGTTTTAGCTGAAAATATGTACACATTTATTTGCGTTATCTGTCACCAGACCGCCCCGCAGAAAGGAAGTCATCAATCAGCACGACTCGCACAAACGAACGCCTGCATACTGCATAGAAGGCAGGATTCCACCACAGAATACATGTTTTTTTGTTACATTATCGGTTCAATTTGGTTCATTTTAGTCCAAACCGCATTTTTTTCTCCTTTATATTTTGCTCATTCAACATTTTTATTTATCTTTGCAGGGATTTAGTAGAAATGTTATCTTTCAACGAAGATTCCGTTAAAAACTATTATTGTAAGAACTATTATAAATTGTTTATATGATGAATAATGACTACTACAGAGGGAATGTGCTGGTAAGACGACTGGTAACATGCATGGACATCGTTATCTTGAACGTTTTGCTGTTTGCCTATACCAAGTATGGTGCAGAATTGGTTCCCGATTATTTTGATGAAGCAACGAAGATTACGACTTTCGTTGCCAATGCTGCCTTACTCCTGAGTGAGTATTACTACTCAACCATCATCCATGTAAGAAAGATCGGTTTCCCGCAGGTATTGAAGCGCACGCTATACCTGGCTGCATCCACCACCTTCTGGTTCTTTGTCTTCGTAAGACTGCTCAGCCATGGAGGTCAGATGTTCTCTTTTGCATTCATCTTCGGCATATCATTTTATTTTTTCCTGATTATATCCCGACTCTGTGAACTCTCACTCCTCAAATACTACCGTTCCAAGGGACGCAACAGCCGCACGGTTGTCTTTGTGGGCAATGACCCGGCAGTGGGGGAGATGTATCGGACGATGACGGAGGATCCTTCGGCTGGTTATATCGTGAAGGGATATTATGCTGATGCCGATATGGCCAATGCTCCAGAGGGACTGAATAGGATAGGAACCATGCAGGATCTCAACAAGAACATGTCTTCCACCATCAACAATACCATCTATGGTACTCCTAACAGCATCGACGAGGTGTTCTGCTGCCTGTCGCATACAGAATCCGATCAGATTGTGAAGATTATGCAGTTCTGCGACAAGAACGTGGTTCACTTCTATTTCTTGCCTCGCGTTTTCGGCGAATATAAGCTGCATCTCGATGCCCAGAACTTCATGGGCAGAACGGTATATTCCAACCATCAGGAGCCGCTGGCAAGCATTTCCAACCGCATCGTGAAGCGAGCTTTCGACATCGTGGTGAGCGGACTTATCTGTCTTTGCGTATTGCCGTTTATCCCGATCATCGCGCTCATCATCAAGATTCAGAGTCCGGGTCCTATCTTCTTCAAGCAGGCAAGAACGGGTCTGAACGGTGATACTTTCTACTGCCTGAAGTTTCGTTCCATGCATGTGAACAAGGATGCCGACAAGGCGCAGGCTACCAAGGACGACCCAAGAAAGTTTGCCTTCGGCAACTTCATGCGAAAGACGAACATCGATGAGTTCCCTCAGTTTATCAACGTGCTGAAGGGCGACATGAGCATCGTGGGTCCTCGTCCTCACATGCTGCATCACACCGAGGTATACGGCAGCCTGATAGACAAATACATGATTCGCCATTTCTCCAAGCCTGGTATCACGGGTTGGGCTCAGGTTACGGGATTCCGCGGCGAGACCAAGGAGCTGTGGCAGATGGAAGAGCGCATCCGCCGAGACATCTGGTATATCGAGAACTGGTCGTTCTGGCTCGACATCAAGATTATCTTCCTCACGGCCAAGAGCATCATCTTCCCGGATAAGAATGCATACTAAATAGAAACAATTCATACTATACCTTAATTATGTAAGGGCAGTTATGGTAAATAGAAATTAAAAGGTAGTTGTTGCTTGCAAACGGCAACACCATAAAAACAGATGAGGGTGTGTCATTATTCATCGGATTACGCAGAATAAACGGAACCTTAACCGCCTTCCTCGGATTACGCACGGATTTTAAACGGAAACTCGACCTGACGGTCGTGGCGATACCCCCTATAGCTGGAAAAAGTCTGCCATTACTGTGCAATCGCAAGCCAGCCTATACGGCGCTA
>OBIB01000187.1_pt1 | contig 24787 bp, 26 predicted proteins | sample 1496261 | NCBI WGS metagenome assembly OBIB01 (sample SAMN05065771, study PRJEB22554) | human gut metagenome | biome: ENVO:2100002; feature: ENVO:00000062; material: ENVO:00002003 | host: Homo sapiens | place: USA
CTACGATGGCATAACGGCCCGTGGCATCTGCCATGTAGAAATGATAGTTGCCGTCGTTATCCGGTATCCAGAGATCATATCCGTCCAGAATCTTGAGAGCTTCATCCACAGTTCTGGCATGATCCAACATCATGCGCAAGGCTACGGTTGTAGTCAATTTCTTTCCCGTACTAGCCTGCTGGGTCGGTTTGCCGTCGAGATGGAGCACGGAAACGGCAAAGCCAGCCTCGTTCATACCGTCCATCAGGAGATATGGGAATGCCATGATATAGGATAGGTCTTGCGTCTTATTCTTCTCAAACTCAGCCTTGTTATATAGGATGTAATGCCAGAGATCCTGTCGGTAACCTATCCAGTAGGCATCCACCATACTGATGGATTTCAGTCCGCCTTCGGGTGCCGTGCGAACCAGGGCAGCTGCTATCGGTTCGTTATCATGGGAGTAATCAAAGTTGCGCCCCATCAGATAATCGCCCGTATCGGGTGTCGTCACGGCAAAGGCACTGCAGCCTGCATCCAGCTTGACTTTTGCCTTGAGCCAGGATGGCGTCTTGTCGCAGAGGGTTTTCAATACGGCACCAATCAGATGGGTGTTGTCGGTGAGATTGAATCCTGATATGGTAGGGAGTTTGTAATCCTCCGTATAGTCAAGATAGAAGAATCTTCCGTCTTTCAAGTCCTGGATAGACCTTACCATCTCCAGTTTCTTGGCATCGGTCAGCAGACTGGCCGGTACGTCCTGATAGTGAGCCTGGTTGTATACTTCTTCAGGGTCATCATCGCTGCACGAAGACACCATAACCATGAAGAAGGTAAAGCAGAAAGTTAAGCATGCAAACATTAGCCACTGAATGCGCTTGCTGTTGAAAGTATTGTTTCTTTTCATAATTAGTGATATTTAAAAGATGAATGATTCATTTTATTTTTCGATGCAAAAGTAATGAAAAATAAGGTTCGATATGGGAAAAACTACCCTGAAAAATACTGATTTTTTAGGAAAACGGGAAAAAATAACCTCAAAAGCCGTCAAAATCACAGATTTTTATTATCTTTGCACGGTAATGCTAAGCAAAGCTAAGCAATGCAAGGTAATGCAAAGCAATTCATCTATCAATAATGAATATATCCCTACGGAGTATGAAAGCAAAGAACTCAATAAGAACCAAGTTACGCAGGTTGGAATTCTCCTTGCTGAAGAGGGAATCCAATTACCTCGATCGCCAGCGCCAGTGGCTTCTGGTATGTTTTGCCGTGATGCTTTCTCTAGGCATCCTGTCTAATATCCTGGGGGTGTCGGGAGCCTTCGATCCATTTTTTACAGCATCCAACATCGTCTTTCTGGTAGTTGTGGTGTCCTCGTTCGCAGCCTATCTCTTGGGTAAGATAGGGGTGGTGAAAGGGATAACCTTCCTTGCAGTAGCAACCCAGGTTTTCATAGGCATGGATATTCTGTATAGTGCCTTCGTGCCTACATTGAAAGATAATACGATGGTAATTCTCATCAACATGCTCATTCTTGCCGGCAACATGTTTTTCTCGCTGGCAGCTTATCAGGCTCGTCTTACCCGCTGGCTGGTAGGCATAGCCTTGGGAGTTTATCTAGTCTGTGTGATAGTTACGGGCAATGAATCGCTGCGTAATTATTTCTTTATGATGCTGTTGATACTGCTGTTTATCAGTGTGCTGAGTCTGGGCATTGCCCGAAATGGCGAGTATCTGGTAAATGCCAATAAAATATTGCAGCGAGAAGAGGAGGAACTGCTCCAGGTGTTGAGAATCAACAAGAAGCAGATTAAGGCATACGTGGCATTGGCCAAGGAGCGGCATGATGTGAAGCTGACCGAGCATTTGCTGGATTTGCTGGGTGAGGCATCGCAGAAGAATGTGATAGATAATGTATTGCAGTATATTCAGACCCGGGAATTAAGCAAGCAGAATCTGGAGCATGTTTTTCCGGAATTGAGTTCATCTGAGAGGGAAATCTGTTATCTCATCCTGCAGAATAAGAAGTTGAGTGAAATCGGTATCCTGCTCAATAAGACAGAATCCAATATCACCACCCAGCGTGGCAATATCCGAAAGAAGCTGGGGATGAATCCTTCTGATAATCTGCAGAAAGTATTAGAAAAGAGGATAAGGGAATGAAAGATTTTGCAGCAATAGATTTCGAAACGGCCAACCAGCAGCGTACAAGCGTCTGCTCGGTGGGCATTGTGATAGTGAGGGATGGCGAGATAGCAGACAGCTACTACAGCCTCATCAAGCCCGAGCCGGAGTATTACTCTTATTGGAACACTCGGGTTCACGGTCTGACCCTGGAAGACACGATGAATGCAGATGTCTTCCCGAAAGTCTGGGCAGAGATAGCGCCCAAGATAGAGGGGCTGCCCCTGGTAGCCCACAACGCCCCCTTCGACGAAGGCTGCCTCAAGGCAGTATTCCAGATGTACCGGATGGAATATCCCGGCTACGAATTCCACTGCACCTGCCGTGCTTCCCGAAGAAAGCTGGGTTCTCTCCTCCCCAACCATCAGCTCCAGACCGTAGCCGCCTATTGCGGTTACGACCTTACCATGCACCACAATGCCCTGGCAGATGCCGAAGCCTGTGCCTGGATAGCAAGAGAGCTGCTATAAATAACAGTCTATATCTTGCCGATAAAGTATAAAAAAGCATAATTTCGGCAGAATATAATATACTATATTTTGCCGCAATCTTCAACAATCCGGAAGATAGCAAAAAGGTAGTACGTTTATTGGCAACCCGCCATTCCGGTTTCACTCGTGAAGAAATCAGCCAAGCCACAGGTCTCCCTCTGGGAGGAGGTTTGTCTAATACCCTTGCAGCTTTGGCTGAAAGTGATTTCATCACAAGCTATTCGCCATACGGGATGCCCAAAAGTACAACATACTATAAACTGATAGACAACTTCTGTCTCTTTTGGCAGAAATACGTCGAACCCCATGGAAAGGAAACCGGTTTTGTAAGCGACAACATGACTTCTGATGTATTAAAAGCATGGCATGGAGTGGCCTTCGAAGAAGTTTGCTGGCAACATTTCCAGCAAATCAAGCAGGCTCTTGGAGTTGCTGGCGTAAAAACCTCGATCTCTGCATGGAACGTGAAAGGAACAGAGGAGAAAGAAGGCACCCAAATTGACCTGCTGATCATCAGAAACGACAATGTAGTAAACTTATGCGAGATGAAATTTGCCAGCGCTCCTTATACCATCAGCAAGGAAGAGGAACTGCGCTTGCGCCATCGCATAGAATCCCTAAAAGCAACGCTTTCTCCCAAGCAGTCCATTCATCTCACGATGATTACAACCTATGGGGTGGCGTATGGCAAGCATAGCGGAATAGTTCAAAAGGAAGTTAAAATGGAGGATTTGTTTAAATAAAACAGACGCAGAGTCCTGCTGTCATTACAGCCAGTAGAATTCTGCGCTTTTTGATACAGAAGCATACACATGGATTTCTATAAAGCAAGCCAAAAGTTTAAATCTATTAAACATTCCCAGTTTTTGACATTTGTGTCATTTTTCGGGAATGAACACACGAAAAGCCATTGACATCTTACTTTTGGGGGCTTACTTTACGAGATTTTGAATGCAAAAGCCCACAAAGGAGCCGTTTTCATTCCCGTTTTTTGTCATTAATGACACTTTTCGGGAATAAAATTCTTTTTTTTCCGATAAATAGCGTACCTTTGCATTCCCGAAAGTTGACACTAATGACACTTTTCGGGAACGACTATGATTATAAAAAGAGATTATTATTTACAGCAACTCATATCGAGCAAGTCTAACAATCTCATAAAGATTGTAACTGGAATTAGAAGAAGCGGCAAATCGTTTCTTCTCTTCAACTTGTTTCACAATCATTTGATTGAAACAGGAATAAGTGAAGACCATATAATAGAAATTGCATTAGATGATCGCCTCAACAAGAATTTGCGTGACCCTGATGTTATTCTACGACATATTCATGAACGTATCGTAGATGACAAACTCTACTATATCATATTGGACGAAGTACAAATGATAGATGAGTTTACCGATGTGCTGAATAGTCTTTTGCATATCCGCAATGCGGATGTATATGTCACAGGAAGTAACTCCAAATTTCTATCCAAGGATGTGGTTACAGAGTTTCGGGGACGTGGTGATGAAATTCACCTATTCCCATTGTCTTTTGCTGAATTATATAATTCTGTAGGAGGAGACAAGTTTGAGCTGTGGAAAAGTTATTATACTTATGGTGGACTACCAGGTATATTGGAATTGGATAGTGATAAGAAGAAAGCTGCATACCTCCGATCTTTACACGAAACAGTGTATCTCAAAGATATAATAGAGAGGAACAACTTGAAGAACAGCGAAGAATTCATGGAGTTGATGCGTGTGATGGCTTCATGTATAGGTTCTCCGTGCAATCCTAGTAAGTTGGAAAATACATTCAAAAGTGTAAAGAATGAAACGCTTGACAGAAAAACCATATCCAAATATCTTTCCTACATGGAAGATGCTTTTCTTATAGAGAAGTCAATGCGATATGACATAAAGGGCAGAAAATATATAGGTACACTTTCGAAATACTATTTCCAAGACATCGGACTACGCAATGCCTTACTGAATTTTAGACAAGTGAAAGAGAATCATATCATGGAAAACGTCATATACAATGAGCTTCGTTTACGAGGCTTTTGCGTTGATGTGGGTATGGTAGAGGCAAGGACTGCAAAAGAACGCAAACAACTGGAAGTGGATTTCGTTGCAAATATGGCAGACCGTAGATATTATATCCAATCAGCATTTACAATGCCTGATGATGCAAAAAGAGAGCAAGAATGCGCTTCATTAAAAAGAATCGACGATTCCTTTAAGAAGATAATCATAATGCGCGATGACATAAAACCATATCATGACAACAATGGCTTTTATATTGTCGGGTTAATGGATTTCTTGCTAAAGCCAGATTTGATGGAACAATTATAGAAATCGGAGAAAGAATCCATTCGTCATGAGTGGACTCTTTCTTTTGATAATCATAGCTTACCTATTATTATATGGTTGAGTACCTTACATTCCCCAACTTTTCGGGGAATGTTTCCACATACTTTCCTCATTTTCCCCACCATCTATTTTTGGTATACAAAGCATAATTATCTGATAATCAACATATATCATTTTCATTCTTCTTTTTGGCACGCAGATTGTGACTATGAATAGCGGGTTCGATAATGAATCCACAAAGAAAGTAAGTAAGTAACATTAAATAGTAACAATAAAAAAATATACGATTATGAAGAAGTTTATGTTTGCAGCTATCGCAGCTATGGTAATGGTTTCAGTAAGCAACGTTTTTGCATCAAGCAGAATGGTAGGTAACGCAGAGATAGCACCAGTTGATACCGTAGCTCCGGATGCTCCTTCAGATACAACAGAAGTTGGCACTCCTATCCAGCCACAGGCTACCACTGAGGATTCTATCCAGCAGGAGAATACTCAGGAGGAGACAACTCAGCAGCAGAAGGCTACTGAGACAGAGCAGCAGGCAAATGCTGAATAAGAAATCACAGGAGATTTCTGTAGAGTTCAATAGAGTTCTATTTGCAGACGACATATTTAAGAGAATTAATTGGGAAAGCGTAGAATCCTGCTAGCAGTGATGCCAGCAGGATTCTACGTTTTTTGGATGCAGCAACATATACATGAATCTCAAAAGAATAAGCTAAAGAAAAAAACTCAAAAGTTTAATTCAATTAAAAAAAGCAAAAAACTTTGGAAGTTATAATCTTTTGCACTATATTTGCACACATATAATTAAAATGTAAGTAATATGAGTACAACAATAAAAACAAAATCTTCCGCTTCTATAAGAATAGATACGGATTTGCTCAATATTCTAAAGAGCAATGCTAAAAGAGACAACAGAAGCCTCAGCAATTATTTGGAGACGATTCTGTTTGAAATAATTCCTCAGCAGTCAATTGACAGAACCGAAGGAATTTGTCAAGGACTACGTGAAGTAAAAATGATAAAGGAGGGTAAATTGAAAGCAAAATCCGCAGACGAACTTTTCGATGAGCTATAATATTGAAACAACTCCTCATTTTGAAAAGGAGTTAAAGGACTTAGCTAAACGCTATAAGTCCATGAAACAAGATTTTGGCAAATTCAAAGATTCCTTAAAAGAAGATCCTTTTCAAGGCGTTGACTTAGGTGGTGGGTTAAGAAAAATCCGTATGGCTATTGATTCCAAAAGAAAAGGTAAAGCTGGAGGAGCTAGAGTTATCACATATACCACATTGGTAGATGAGAATACAGGTGAAGTATGGTTGATAGAACAGACAATGATACGTTTTTATCGATACATTGCGTAGAATTCCTGCACCTTGTTATGGAGCATAGAAGCATAGAGAAGACCATCTTTCCATTCTTCAGGAACTTGGTCTATTCCAAATTTAGCACCCAGGATAGCCCCAATTTAAAATAGATTTAAAGTACTGTTGCACCTTGAATCATCTCCATAGTATTGGCTGATTTATTCTAAAGTTATTGATATGAGTACAACTATAGAAACAAAACTTCCGCTTCTATAAAGCCGCTATTCTTCCTCCTCTGAATCACAGTCACTATCAGCGAAGCCATCATCAAAACCGGCATCATATCCTTCTTCATACCCCAGCTCATACTCCTTCCTTTTCTTTCCCTTATATCGGCAAGCATCGTCGTAAGAATCGCCTCGTATATTTTCGATACCATCATGATACCCATCCTCCTGCCCCTGATCATATCCTGCATCATAGTATGGATTGATGCTAAGATCAAGAGCAGAAGTGGCATCATGATTTGTTCCGGTATTTATTATTGCAATAATTTTGCTTTCTGTGCCTGGAATTCTTCTTCCGTAAGAACTCCAGCATCCCTGAGCTGCACCAATTTGGTAAGTTCACCACCCAATTTGTTCAATACCTCAAACAAAATAATGTTTTTAGGACGATAAAGCAAATATATTAGTCCCCCTAAGAGTACCGGCATTAATGCTATCGCCCATACCAAACAAGGGTACTTTCTCAACTTCTCCAGCACTCTGTCCATACTCAAACTATCTGTTTCCTTTAGCCCGATTATGGGTCTTGCAGAGCATCTGACAGTTGCTTTCGTCTGTGGCTCCACCTTTGCTCCATGCTTGTACATGGTCAGCATCCATTTCCTTTAATGCCCAGATTTTGTCTTTATTGGCATCGTGTCCAATTTTACAAAGAGGACAATTGCTTTCGTGCTTCTTTTTGGCATCTGCCGTCTGACGATCATAAACCCTGCGTTTGGTATTGTCATCGAAGACACGGACATTCAGAAGTCTTGTATCCTTACAACCGCCAAGCACATATTCAAATACGTTCTTTTTATCTTGAACGCATGGATCGTTATAAAGCTCTTTCACCTTTTGTGAAACCTTGATATGATCGTATGGAGTAGTATGGTACTTTTCGTAGAGTTCTCCCCAATTCAATCCCTTCATCTTGGGATAGACATCATCAAAGGTCTGCTCTATCCATGAAATGACATCGTTGAAATATAGTTTGAGTTCATTGATATCGGTATCACGACGATGCTCCTGCATATAATCCTTGATGTTGCCATGACTAACCCATCTCAAGGCTTCTTGCAGAATTTCCTGTCTGTTTGCGGAACCAGAGATATAGCATCCCCATTTCTGTAAACGAGTATCTTCCTTATTACTGAATTCCTTTCGGGCTGCAGAAACGAAAGGTCCTGAATAAATCGCATTCAGTTTCTCCTGGTCATTGAGCTTGATACCACCTATGTTGATAATTTCAAACCACTCCTTGATTTCAGACTCCGTACCTTCGCAAATGTATGCAAGTAACTCTGTATTCTCTATGCGTTCTCGTTCTTCATCATTCAAGGAATAGATTTTATATGGTTTGTCATTTCTCATGATAGAGAACTTTCTTATCAAGTATCTACCAAGGCTTGTAATGCGTTGCTGTCCATCAAGAACCTCTAAACGTCCATCAGGAAGTTTGTTGAAATAGAACAAGCCTAATGGATATTTCTTCAAGACGGAATCTATAACAGCAGCTTCTTTCTCACCATTATTCTCACTATAGAGATAGTTGCGCTGATACTCTGGCTGTATGGTTAGCTTACCAGCTAAGCCATACAACCCCTTTCCGTCAACATTACTATATGTAAAACCTTCACATAACTCCTTTACTGTATATATTTTCAACTCCTTTTCCATATTATAATTGTTTTTTACGGATTAATATTCGAGCATAAGCTTGTGTATAATACTTGCCTCCAACAATATAATAGACTTCACCATCAAGTGGACCATCCAATTCTATTACAGGTCCGTCATTTAGTTTGGTTACTATAGTCTTTTTGCCAGTTTTACTAACTTGTATTTGCTTTGGATATACCTTATTAGCCATACCAAACCAAGTTTTAGTAATACCAACAATCTCAAATTGCTCAGGACAATATTTATCAAAAAAAGTTATAGGAACGCCTATCATTCCCTCATAATCACAAGGAATTGCATCAGAATATGGAATTTCTATAGCATCATAATTGTCATAATGCCGATACTTTTTTCCTTGAATGTCCTTATGCTTACTATATTTAATGTTATCAGCCATAGACATCAAAGACAATGGGTCGTGACGGCTACCATGGTCAATATTGGTGTACCATCTTACCCCTTTTACACGAATGTATTTCTTGCCATTTTCATCAATTCTGCATCCAGCTGCTTCCAATGGATATTCATCGGGAACTCCAAATTCACGGTCTCCGCTATGGATAGTACATCCCATCCATACCTTATTATCTTTAAGTAATGGGAAAACTTCTTTATAGGTAACGCAGTTTATATTTCCTATAATGATAAACTGCTTATCAGCCTCAACAATCCACGCAAGAAATTCTCTAAAAAGTGAGAATGGTGGATTCGTTACGATAATATCCGCTTCATCTCTTAACTTTTTAACCTCATCACTTCTGAAATCACCATCTCCTTCAAGATAGTCCCACTCCAAATCATCAAGATTGATTTTACCATCACCAGTAGTGTCTTTTTCTAAAACGAAAATTTTACCATGAGTGTTAGTCTTAGACTTGTCAAACTTTGGAGAAGCAGTTTCCAAAAAGGATGTTTGAATTCCTGCTTTGATAACCTTGCTATTGATAGCATAGCTCGTTGAGATGAGTTTTTTCAAGCCTAGTTCTTCAAAATTCTGTGCAAAATACTTAGTGAAGTTACTCCACTCTGGGTCATCACAAGGCAGAAGAACCGTCTTGCCACGAAATACGTCAGGATTGTAATCAAGATAGGCTTCCATTTCGGTTTCTATATCATAGAACATGGTATAGAACTCGTCTTTCTTGGCAGCCTTAGCATTTGATAATGTACTATTTGCCATAATTTATTGATAGTTGTTACGCACCCAACTATCAATCCGCAAAACGCAATAGGGTATAAAAAAGGCGTGATGCCTCTTATCGCGTTTAGCACGGGGCGGCCTCGGAATGGAGCCCCGGAAAATTCTAAGAATGCACCACGCCTATGGCGTGTGCATCGCTTATCGAATTTTCCAGAGGCTACTATACGAGCCACCTGTCACATATTATTTTCGTGCTTTTTATTCCAAATTGAGTTTCCGAGGCTCTTGGCTAAACGCGAAATAATAGCGAATGCTTTTGTTTTTACCCACAATGTCTTGGGAACCATCCTAATCTTAGAACAATACCCGATGCAAAGGTACAAGTTTTATTTTTAACAACAAAACTTTTATCGAAAAAAGTTTCGAAAAAAGTTGTGTGAGGGGGGACATTAATGGGAAGAAGAAGTAGTTTTACTTGGCTAGCAACTTTAGATTTTGGGGAATGTTTCCACAGACTTTCCTCATTTTCCACACCATCTATTTCTAGTACAAATCTCATAACAATCTGATAATCAACCTATATCATTTTCTTCCATCTTTTTGGCACGCAGATTGTGACTATGAATAGCGGGTTCGACAAGGAATCCACATAGAAAGTAAGTAACATTAAATAGTAACAATTTTAAAAATATCGATTATGAAGAAGTTTATGTTTGCAGCTATCGCAGCTATGGTTATGGTTTCAGTAAGCAACGTTTTTGCATCAAGCAGAATGGTAGGTAACGCAGAGGTAGCACCAGTTGATACCGTGGCTCCAGATGCTCCTTCAGATACAACAGAAGTTGGTACTCCTATCCAGCCACAGGCTACCACTGAGGATTCTATCCAGCAGGAGACACCAGCAGGAACTACTACTGATACTCCTATAGCAACAGAAGAGAACACCCAGGCAGAGCAGCCAGCTACTGTTCAGGAGACACCACAGGAGAATTCCCAGGAGGAGACAACTCAGCAGCAGAAGTCTGCAGAGACAGAGCAGCAGACAAATGCTGAATAAGAAATCACAAGAGAGTTCTATAGAGTTCAATTGAGTTCATTTTGCAATCGACATATAAATAAGAAAAGCGTAGAATCCTGCTGGCATTGATGCCAGCAGGATTCTGCGTTATTATCACCCATTGATAAATATCACTTCATCAACCGCTCTATCCATTCATTGAACAAAGGGCATTTCTCACGAATCTTCTCCAAACCAATGTCCATAGCAACACAAATGCCAACAACTACCTTATTATAATCAGGAATAGCAGCTATCAATCGTTTGGACGGAGCTGTCTCAGGACTATTGTTGATAAGCTCTGGCGATTGGAAAGCCTCTGCCGTAGCCTGCAACTCTGCATAATCAAACTCACTCTCCTCAAAGCTATTCAAGAATGCACTCACATCACTAAACAGCAACCCCTCAAACTCATGAAGTTGTATATATGGTATGAAGCGGAAGCGATATTGCTCAGGAATATCCTTCGCCATTCTGTCTATCAAGAAATGAATACGCTCCGTCTTATCCACTATCTCCTTAGAATCTTCCCAACCAGGAAACCCGAACTGGTCTTTGATGCCATAGTAATCCACCAACATACTGACATAGACATCACCTTCTTGAAGATGATTCAAGATTTGCTTTTTGATGGTAGCCCAAGGCACGATACCACCATGCGAGTGCTTGATGACAGGGGCTTCCACATAAATATTATGCTTAGCAAACTCAACTCCAAGCACTTCTGTACAAAACTCTTGTTCCGTAGGACCCTCACATACTATGATTAGTCGTTTCATCGTGGCTGACCTCCTTTCATAATATTTTGTTTCCACAAATCACCAAGTGTATAATCCTCAAGCCAATGTGCCAACTCTTCGCTATTCAGGCGATTGATGGTTGTACCATCTTCGTTCTGATTAACAGTCAAGACATCCTCTGGCTCAAAGTTACTAATCAGTTCAGCACTCTGAGTAGCAACGATAACTTGCGTACCCTTTTGTGCCGCCATCTTAATCAAACCCGAAAGCTTTTCGATAGCCACAGGATGCAAACCAAGCTCCGGCTCATCAATGATGATAACTCGTGGTAACCATGGCTGCATAAAGAGCACGGTCAAGGCAATAAAGCGAATGGTTCCATCCGATAAGTCGGTCGGTCCGTAAATCATAGGACTATACTTATCCTGCCATTGCAAGCGCACCATATCGGCATCGGTTGGCTGAAAATAAAAGTCCGAGAAATAGGGAGCCACACTCTGAATGACACGGATAATGCGACGATAAGCCATCGGCTTCTCTCGCTGAATACGATAGAGGATAGCCGACAAATTTTCACCATGCTCATACATACGATAAGCATCGTTCACGATATGGCTATCAGCCGTAAATGGAGAACGGCGACCTGTATCGTGGAAGTGAAACTTGCGGATTTGGGAGATATAGTTAGATAAATCTTCCTCTTTATGGTCTTTTAAACTCGACTCGTTCTGATACTCCGTTATAACATTTTTTCTCTCTAAATTTAAAGGACAAACATCATCGTAACAACCAATAGCTTCTTTTTCTACGATGAGTTTACCATCAGATTCCAATAATGCCAAGTCATATTCACTCTTAGCTATTAGCAAGCTCACAGCTATACGATCGGTAACTTTTCTGCCTTGATAGAGTAATTTATCTACTCCACCAACTTGAGCGACATACGCCCCTAATCTCTTCTCATAAATGTTACCTAACATTTCGAAAAGAGACAAGAAGTTACTCTTACCAGCTCCATTGGCACCTATCAAGAGATTGATAGGATGCAGTTGAACTGATAACTTTTTAAAAGACTTATATCCAAATATTCTTATCGAGTCCATATTGTAGTTTCATTCAAATATAAAAGCAAAGGTACACTTTTTAAGTGTATCTACCAAATTATTTATTCAAAACTTTTGTTTTACTCGCAAAATTAAGCTATATTTTCTATTATAAATAAAAAAAGTAACTACTCTGTCATCTTTATGATGCCGTGGCACCAGATGCTCCTTCAGATACAGAAAAAGATAAGATATCATTTATTCTATCACCCAATCCTCTATGCTGAGCTGACTAAACTTGGATCAGTTAAGGATTCGCTATGCGCATACGTATGAATATTTTTTCTCGAAAAAAGTATCAAAGTCTCATTATTTATATAAAACCTAATGTTATATATCTAACATTCAGATGGTTTTACAGAATGAGACTTCTCGAAAAAAGGCGAAAGAAGTATCATGGAAGTATCATAATTTTCTGGAAATGCATCATAAAAATACTAATAAGAAGCAGAAAAATGCTATTAATAAGCGGAAATAAGCTACAAAAACATATAAAAAAGTGCTGTTTTCAGGCAATAAATACCCTCTTTTCTCGTTATAATAGAAATTTTTCATTAAAAACATAATCTATATGGATGAAAAGGAACTTTTGAAAAAGGCTTTCGAATACGGAAACGTACCTAGCCTCATCACCTATTGCTTCACCGAACCATGTCCGATGAAAGACAAGTGTATCCACTATCTATCCGGCCTCTACAAAAACGAGAAGACTGATAGAGGAGATGCCATCTTCCCAAATGCCCTGAAAAACGGGAATTGCAAGTACTTCGCTCCGCTGCGTGTCGTGAAAATGGCATGGGGATTCGACAAACTATTTGCCGAAATGAAAGTGAAAGACGCACCTGCATTACGCGCCGAAATGAGAGACTACCTCGGTAGCAAAGGACAATACTACCGTTACAAACTGGGACAACTGAAACTCCTCCCGGAACAGCAGAAATATATCAAACAGCTCTTCGCCAGATACGGATATAAAGACGTTGAGTTCGAACACTTCTCGGAAGAGATTGACTTCACAAACATCTAATCTTTCCAAGAATTTATTGTTACAGTTTGATAAAACTAAAGATGTATTCATTCCCGTTTCACTATACTGAATATGTCTAGTATTCCAGTTTAGGAGAGCAACTATATGTCTACTTTTTCAGTTCATCAGATGTTCCCTCTGTGCCCACTAGCTGATCCTACTATGCCCGTTACACGGGCATCCACAGCCCACCAAGCGGGCATCCACAGAACAAGTGCTGGGCAACAAGTGCCCATAAGGCGGGCAATGAGTGCCCAAACTTCTGGGCTTGTTTTGGGCAACACTGAAAAGAGTTTATAGTTTACAATTTACAGTTAACACTTAACCATTAACCAGAAATACAATGAAGGTAACTATCGTACATACAAATAATAAGAAGCAGCTCCTCGTAAGCACCAAGACGATGGAGAAGCTGATGGAACGATTCGCAAGAGATGATAGCAAACTGACTATCACCCACTTCCGCGAAAGCGTTCCGTATCTTAGCAACAACTATGAAGGCTACAAGGATATGCCGAAATGGATGCACATCTATCCCGCTGCTGAATTCGTCAAAGACGAAAACAACAACCTGAAGATGAAGGCTTTCAACGGCATCCTGCTGCTGAAATTTGGCAACATTACCGATGTGGATGGTGTGGAGGGCATTAAGCGCTCGGTAGCCATTCTGCCTTCTACCCTTGCCGCCATCACAGGTGCCGACGGAAAGACTGTTATCGTTCTGATAAAATTCCAGGGCGAAAATGATTCCCTGCCTACATCTGAAGCGGATGCCGAGCATCTCTATCGCATCGCTTACCAGCAGATTTTCCCTGTATATCAGGCTATTGTCAAGGCTTCGATTCTTGTAGATGGTCCGAAACCTTCTATCGAGGCTGGCTCTACCCTATCCCAAGAGCCCTCGATTCACAACAGTTTCATGATGACGCTAGATGCGGAGCCTTATTTCAACAGCAAGGCGGTGGCGATGAAGATTGATAGCCATGTACGTTCTCAAAATCTTACTCCAAACACGGGAAATAATCAGCAGATGATAGCTGATTCCGGAACAGCTGCAGAGAATGACAACAAGAAAGAAGATAAGAACAGCGTGAGAAGCAACATCGTGAGCATGATGAAACTGCTGGAAAGCAGATATGATTTCAGGTATAACACAGTAATGAAATATGTGGAATATCTGCCGAAGGACAAGGGATGGTATGGCTACCGACCTGTGGAACCCAGAGTGCAGAAGCGCATGACGCTGGAGGTGCAGCTGGCAGATATCCGGGTGAGCATCAAGGATGTACGTAACTTCCTGGAGTCTGATTATATCAAAAACTATAATCCGATAGAGGAATATCTCTTCCAGTGCTACGACAAATGGGATGGAAAGGATCATATCCGTGCCTTGGCCCGCACGGTGCCTACCGCCAATCCTCACTGGGCAGACTGGTTTTACACCTGGTTCCTGGGCATGGTGGACCAATGGCGCGGCTATTCCCATCGCCAATACGGCAACTCGGTGGCTCCGCTTCTCATTTCCAAACAGGGTTACAACAAGAGTACTTTCTGTCGCCGACTGTTGCCGCCGGAACTGCAATGGGGGTATAGTGACAATCTGATTCTCTCCGAAAAGCGTCAGGTTTATCAGGCGATGGCGCAGTTTATGGTCATCAATCTCGATGAGTTCAACCAGATTTCGCCACAGGTGCAGCAGGGATTTCTGAAGAATCTCATCCAGTTGCCTACGCTGAAATACAAGCCTCCGTATGGCAGTCATGTCATGGAATTTCCTCGTCTCGCCTCGTTCATCGCCACGAGCAACATGAAGGATATTCTCTCCGATCCATCCGGCAATAGAAGATTCATCGGTGTGGAACTGACGGGACCTATCGACGTGAGCGTGCGCCCGAACTATCAGCAGCTTTTTGCCCAGGCACTTTCTGCCTTGAACAATGGCGAAAAGAGTTATTTCGATGCGCAGCAGGTGAAGCTGATTATGAAGAGCAACAGCCAGTTTGAGATAATCCAGCCGATAGATCAGTATTTCCTGCTCTATTTTGAATTGGTTGAGGATGAGAAAGAGGGTGACTATCTTACTGCCGCCGAAATCTTTGACTATCTGAAGAAGCAGATTGGTTCATCGCTCAAGGTAAACAGCCTGATGGGATTCGGCAGAAAACTGGCGAATATGAGTGAGTTGAAACACAAGAGATTTGCAGATGGAATGAAGTATCTCGTAAAGAAAAAGTGAAATAATGATACTTCTATGAGACATCAATGAGACTTCCCGGCATCAGAACCGAGAAGTCTCATTCTTTTTATCTTATTATCTATCAAGTCTTTAAGCCGATATTTTCAACCAAAAATGAGACTTTGAGACTTTTTCCTCAAAAAAAACTTTTTCACGTAAGCGAAAACCATTATCCTTTAGATAGCATAAAGGAAGGTGCGGATGAACCAGTAGCAAACGATACCTGCGATGTAACCTACGAAAGCAATCCAGGAGATGTGCTTCATATACCAGCCGAAGGTAATCTTCTCCAAGCCCATTACTACCACACCAGCGGCACTACCGATAATCAGCATTGAACCTCCTACACCGGCACAGTAGGCGAGCAACTGCCAGAAGACACCATCCACAGCCATATCGCCAGCGGCTGCCACAGGATACATTCCCATACATCCGGCTACCAGAGGCACATTGTCAACAATACTTGAAAGCACACCGATGATACCAGTAACCAGGTAGTGGTTGCCATCAAATACGACGTTCAAGCCCTGACCCAAAGCAGTCAACACACCAATCTCAGCCAGGCAGGATACTGCCATCAGGATACCGAGGAAGAAGAGGATGGTACTCATATCAACACGAGAAAGCAACTTGGTTACTCGCTTCTGAGTGCCCTCGGCATCAGCTCCACGATGCAAACTGCGATAGAAAACTTCGGTAGCAGTCCAGAGAACGCCCAATACCAGGAGGATTCCTACGAATGGAGGCAAGTGGGTGATACTCTTGAAGATAGGAACAAAGATCAAACCGCCTACTCCCAACCAGAACACTGCCTTGCGCTGACCTTCGGTGAAATCGCTGACCGATGCATTCTGCTGGGCAGAAACCTCAGGCATCACGAGTTCGCCCTTCAACATGGTCTGAAGGATGAGGGCTGGAATCACCATGGAAACTACAGACGGGATGAAGATTTCGGCAATAACGCCGGCAGCAGTAATCAGTCCCTTGTTCCAGAGCATGATGGTGGTAACGTCGCCGATTGGTGAGAAGGCACCACCCGAATTGGCTGCGATGATGACGAGGGATGCATAAACCATGCGATCCTTGTGATCGGTGACGAGCTTTCGGAGAATCATGATCATCACGATACTGGTGGTCAGATTGTCGAGGATTGCAGAGAGGAAGAAGGTAAGGATAGCGATACGCCAGAGGAGCGCACGCTTCGACTTGGTCTTCATCACCTTGCGAACCCAGTTGAATCCACCGTTCTGGTCAACGATTTCCACGATGGTCATTGCACCCATCAGGAAGAAGAGTGTTGTGGCGGTATCGCCCAGATGTTCCTGGATGATTCCGGTCACCTTCTCCACCATTCCAGCAGCACCGCCTGTATAATCAGGGTGCATCAACTGGAGATACTGCATTGGATCCATCATGTAGAGAGTCCAACAACCTACCAACATCAACAAGGCTATCGCAGCCTTGTTTACCTTAGTCAAGCTTTCGGTGGCAATGAGTGCATAGCCGAGCACGAAAACGACAATAATAGAAATTGTAAGTGTAGTCATTACTTTTTATTTATTATTAGATATTCTTTTTTCCTTTAGATATGATTTGGCACGTATGTTAACCAAACGGCTGCAAAGATACAAAAAGAAAAGCAATAACCACACGATTCCTTATTATAATTGTATGAAATCGTTTACTTAATTATGGTTTTAACCTAAATAATAACAGATTTCGCCCCGTATGGTTGAGGCATTTCGTTGTTTAGAACATGCTTGTTGAATTTTGGGAACCCAAAAATGACATCAGTATAACTAGTAAAAAGTTAATTAGTAATAAAGTTCTTACTAAGACACTTCTTACTTTAAAAATTATCACTATCTTTGCATTCAACATTAAATAATGAAGAAGGAAACGATTATGATAGAAAATCCATTTGAATTCGGTAGAGCTGTGGAAGATGAATATTTCACCGACCGCATAGACGACGCTAAGCGCCTGGAAGCCAATCTTACACATGGCATCAATACCATCCTCATCTCTCCTAGAAGATGGGGAAAGACTTCGCTTGTCAAGAAAGTAATAAGCCAGTCAAAACGGAAAGATGTGAAGTTCATCTTTGTTGATATATTCTCATGTAAGTCCGACTATGAGTTTTGTAAGATGTTGGCAACCGAAACCATTTGCCAAACGTCTTCCAAATGGGACGAATGGATTCAGATGGGAAAGACCTTTCTTTCCAACATCACCCCGAAGTTCTCCTTCGGTACTGATCCCATGAACGACTTTTCTCTGTCTTTTGCCTGGGATCCCAAGGATAACCCTGAAAGGGAAATCTTGCAGCTTCCTGAGAAAATTGCAGAGAAGAAAGGCATTAAAATAGTCGTGTGTTTTGACGAGTTTCAGCAGATAGCAGACTTCAAGGACTCGCTTACCTTCCAGAAGAAGTTGAGAACAGTATGGCAACATCAGAAGTTGACAACTTACTGTATGTTCGGAAGCAAGAAGCATCTGATGACTAAACTGTTCCACACCACAGAATGTCCATTCTACAAGTTTGGCGACATCATGTTTCTCGACAAGATACCGGAAACTGAGTGGATTCCTTTCATCTGCGAGAAGTTCAAGAATACAGGGAAGCATATAGAGGAAAAGCAGGCTCTTAAAATTTGCAATGTATCGGAAAACCTGTCTTCGCTCGTCCAACACCTGGCCTGGCTCACCTGGTACAAGGCTAGTCCGAAAGTTACAGATCAGATGATAGAGCAAGCTATCGATGAACTTTTGGATCAAAATCGCCTGTTCTATCAGCGTGATATGGAAACCATGACGGTTTACCAGAAGAATTTCCTCATAGCAGTGGCGAATGGCATCAATACCGGACTTTCCCACCGGGAGGTATTGAATGAATATCGCCTGGAAAGCTCTGCAAATGTGCAAAGCGTCAAAAAGGCGTTGATAGCTAGAGATTTCATAGATGTAGATGGGGATTTCGTATCGTTTAACGACCCGTTCTTCAAGTTGTGGATTAGAAGAAACATTACGCAGCTTTGATGGTATTCGCAACGACTAAGCCCCCAAACACGAAGTTAGCTTCATCAGGCATCGAAAGTAGTTTCGGTGCCTAATGAAACTACTTTCGATGGACGATGAAGCTAATATACTTACGGAGGGATTTTTTCCTCCATCAACGTTTTTTTATTGCTCGGAAGATATAGAAGCAAACAAAGTTACTTTTTGCGGAGTTGCTTCTCTATATGTCCAGTAGAGACTGCTTTCTTCGGGGAAAGTATCCATGTATTCATTGAGAAAAGCCAAATGCTTGGACAGAACTTTCTCATCATACTTACCAACTGTAAACGACAGAAGATATTTGCCATTGTCTTTTAGATTGACTGGCTTTAGGTGGCAGATAGCCTCAGCTATGTTGTCTTGATATTCATAAGAGTAGATAGATACCACATTCTTTCCTCTGATGATATCGGAGAAACTTCTGAAATCAAAGCCTACCATACCATGAATCTCCACATTCTCATGGTACACTTGCAAGAAGTGCTTCAATTCCATGTATGGATTACAGCCTGGATTTTGCTGAAAAGACAAGATAGAGTCTATATCAGATTCATCCTTGATGCAGAGTTCCGGAGTCATTTTTACGACTACATTTTTTCTGGCACGTTCGTGGTTCTCCAATACCTGATGAACATGTTCTGCTCCTTCGGCAGTAGATACCACTACCATATTGATAAGTGTACAAGAACGGTCCTCGATGGAATATATTCCATCTGAGCGAAGCTGATTGATAGCTTGCTGACTAACATCGTCAGCAGCTATCAGCAGCAAAGAATCAAATGCGATTTCTTTCATGAGATTGATGCTTGGTAATTATAAACTACAGATAGCATATAATGTTATACTTTTTCAGTATTTCAAAACGGGTTTTCATAAACTCAAGCATTTTGCCATTACGCATATCTACCAAAGTTTGAGGGTCATCCCAATCAAACCAGTTCTTCTTCCATGTTCTTTTTTCATCAGACAAAAAAGAATATCCCCAAGGGAAATCTTTCTTAATATCTTTGCCATCAGGAAGTTGATGCCAATAATTCCAAGGACCAAACAAAGGTTGCTCCTCAGACTTACTTAACCCTATCTTAAAGACCTTTTGCAAGTCTTCTAAATTTGAATCGTCCTCATTAATAATAGACAACCCATACAACATTCCACCATACTCTGGTTTTAAGTTCGAATTTGTTCTTGAATAATTTCCAACTTTAAATCCAACTTGTGGTTCTACTTGCGATTGATGCTTCTTCTTTCCTACAAAAGTCATCCAACCGCCATTATCATTATCCCATGTAATGATGTTACCATACCCATCATCATTCTTTAGAAGTTCAAGTCCATATTCACCAGCCAAGCTCACCAATTGTTTACAGAACTCTTCTCTAATAGCCTCTTTAATTTTCTGACAATTACGTATGATTTCAAATGCCACATCTAAATTTTTAGGCTCAAGAACAAGTTTTAAAAAATCTTTTTGATAATTTTCTTCCATAATATGTCTTGTATCTTTTATAAAAGTTATGTATTGCTTAATCACTTCATGAATGCGAGGGCATCCTTTTGATATATCCAAGCACTCATCAAGCCAAGATAAGATATTTGGCTTATTATCAGATAGGTCATAACTCATCGGATAATAAGTTATTTTATCGGAACCCGTAGAATACTCCGAAGCATCTTGACCAGAAGGAGTGAGATATATCAAGATAAAACCCTCATATTTCATTCCATAATTATAATATCGTTCAAGTTGCTTTTCTTGATCTTGGGCAGGATTGCCATATCTATCAAACTTGTTTTCAATAATGATAGCATGCTTTTTGTCATCATGCAAGAGAATATCTATTTTTCCTCCAGTAGAAGTACCATCCTCAGATATCTCTTTATTGCCCAAATAAACATCCTGGTATTCAACATGACTTGAATTGACATCATATTGAAAATCAAGCTTCAACTCTTTCTTAACCATTTTTAGAAAAGCCTCCAAAAAGCCTTTTTCCACTCCATGATTAGCATCCTTATCAAGCAGCATACGAAGAAAAGGGGTATGCAGATGTTCCTCAGGGCGTGTAAAATGCAAATTTTCAAAAACATTGAAATATTCGCCTTTTGCCTCACGCTCTTTCTTCTCAGCCTTACTTTTCTGTAAGATAGGCTGAGCTTCTTGCAGCAATTGCTGTATAGCTTTTAAATCCATATTACTAAAATTTTAATTTCATTCTTTTTCTTATACTTATTCCACATTCTTATAATGTCTATATCAGAAAACGGAAAAGTCGGGAAGATATTATATAAATTTCATTTTTTTATTTCCAGTGCAAAAGTACAGAAGACATGGTTTGATGGATAAGCACTGTCAAAATGCAAGTTTTAAAAATTATTAGGAAAAGAAGTGGCGATAGTTACATAAAAAGTAGTATCTTTGCATTTCATAAAACATGTAACACAAAATATGGAATAGATATAAAACGTTATGGAACAGCTGAATAACCCATTTGTTATCTACGGATATAAGGGAGCAGAATACTTCTGCGACCGCAAGAAAGAGACGGAAGTCATCATGAAGGCTTTGCAGAATGAGCGCAACATCGTCCTCATCTCTCCCCGACGCATCGGAAAGACGGGGCTCATACACCATGTCTTTGAGAATATCAGCAAGCAGGAGCCTGAGACGCATTGTTTCTATCTCGACATCAATGCCACGAGAAATCTGAGCCAATTCATCCAATTATTGGCAAAGACGGTTATCGGGAAGGTTGATACTTTCTCGCAAACTGCCATGCGCAAGATTACCACTTTCTTTGCCGGCTACAAGCCTACGATGTCGTTTGATGAGATGACGGGAATCCCTACGTTCTCGATTACGGTTTCGCCAAGCCAGCGCGAGGATTCTCTCAAACATATCTTCGAGTATCTGAAACAATCGGAGAAACGAATCTATATTGCTATCGATGAGTTCCAGCAGATAGCCGAATATCCCGAAGATGGCACAGAGGCCCTGCTGCGCTCCTACATCCAGTTCTTGCCGAATGTATATTTCATCTTTGCAGGCAGCAAGCAGCACATGATGACCGACATGTTCCTGTCGGCAAAGCGACCATTCTATCAGAGTTCACAAATTCTCAGTCTTCCTCTCATCGACCTGGATGAGTATCATCGTTTTGCAAACAGATGGATGGGAACCCGGAATCTGACCATGGATCATGACACCTTTGCCTATCTATATAATAAGGTGGATGGTCAAACCTGGTATATCCAGGATATTCTGAACCGACTCTATCAGAACGGAAAGGAAATTACGACAGCGGAAATAGATGATGTAACCCTGGAACTGGTGAACGAGCAGGAAGTGGCATTCGTGAATTACTACGATTCCCTTACTGACAATCAGGCTGCCCTTCTATCTGCCATTGCCCAGGATAAGGCTGTTACCTCCATTCTTTCGCAGGATTTCATCAGCCGCCACAACTTGCCTGCTGCCAGCAGCGTGAGTCTTGCTCTCAAGACGCTGATCAATAGAGAATTCATCTACAAGTACAATGGCAGCTATATCATCTACGACCGCTTCTTCGGGATGTGGTTGAGGAAGAACTGCGCTGGAAATTAATCATTGCAAAAAAATCCGAAACAGATAGCTGCCAATGCTTCTGTTTCGGATTATCTTTTCGTATTCTTTCTTATTCTTCCTTAAAATAGATGATTGGCTTCCATCCATTTCTGGAAGTCCACATTTCCCCAATGGTCAGGCAGAGAATCACCTGCACAACATTATCTTTCATGCCTTACCCTTTCCTTCTTTTCATTCATTTTCTTCACTTGGCTAGGCAGCATTGGCAGTGGCGGCAAGAGTTTCTCTGCTTCCTGCAGGAATCCAATGCTCCTCAACAGAGAAAGAATAGTGCCAAAGCCTATGTTCTTAGCTTCGCCTTTTTCAAACTGGCTAATGGTGAAAATGCTCACACCAGCCTTCACAGCCACCTCTTTCTGAGTGAGATTGCTGAACAGACGATATTGCTTGAATCGTCCTCCCAATTCTGATATAATCTCAGAATTAGACTTTGCCTCTATACCATATTCCGTAATCATGCTGCAAATATAGTTATTTCTTTACTTATCTCCAAATACAGGGTTAAATATTTAAATATCTTTAGTTATTGCAATAAAAATGTTACTGAAGATGCTGCTATTTCAGATACAGAAGCAATTGTCTTATACTCTCCTCTATACTCTCAATGGTTGGAATCTCTTTATATGCAAGGTCAGGTAATTCTCTTGCATAAACATTGCTCAATGTAGACCATACAGAATGCAGATTTTTAATAATAGGAGAATCCATGACATCCTTCTCCCGCCATCCTTCCGGCTTATCAAATCTTTGCTGATCTTGAACAAACAAATTGGCAAAGTCAGCCTTAAATGCATCACTTTCAAGATAAGTTCGGGTCTCCTTATCATTCAACAGAAAATGCATATCATAGAAATGGCGTATCTTGGCTGCCAATTCTGGCATATAATTGTCTGCCAAAGAACAGCGAAGCAGGGATACCAATTTTTCCGTCAAGGTTCGACGCCTATCTAGGACATTCACCTCAAACGGATACATTTCGTACTCTTCTACCAATTTTTCATTGCCTGTCTTCTGCAAAAACTCTGTCAGAAAACTTTGCAGTTTACATTTCTGGAACGGATATGGATTAGCAAAAGAGTTGATTTCAACAAGTAACTGACCAGCCTTGATTGCACTAACCTGTAATGTATCAACGGCTCGTGGATAAGAATAGTATGCCTTGTGATAATGAGATCCCTTGCTTGTAAAACCGGGCATATTTATTTCCTGCAATCCTTCCGTCATACTCTTGGCGGTTCTCTTGATTAGCATCTTCAACTGATTTCCGCTGAGAGTCCATGCTTCGGAGATGGCAATATCAATATCCTCAGAAAACCGACTGCCGATACCGTACGCCTTTGTAAGACTAGTTCCTCCTTTGAATATGGCACGATTGTCTTTGTCGTTAGCTGCCATCAAAGACAAGGAACGGCAAATCCAATAATCTTTCTCTATAAAAATACTCTTGATGCCAAGCCCGCCTTCTTCTAGCGGTTGGGATGCAGCCTGCAATGCATCAGAGAACAGTTCCCAGTTTTCATGTAATCTCATATGATATTCCAGTTTCTTTTGTTTGACAATACTTTATCAGAGATAGGGAGTTTATAGCTCGTTACTCCATTCAGTGTAGCACTGATAACCTGTGTATCAAGCTCCATATTTTCATATATAGCTCCAAGCAACGCCCTTACATAAGGGGTGTATGCCAAGGACAATTCTGCAAGTTCTTGCTTTTCTTCCTGCGAAAGTACTTCTATTGCCTTGCAGATGTTTGTTACACATTCATCGGGTGATGTTGCAGGAATTTCCTTTATCAAGCGCAACGCATCCAGTATCCTAAGCAATGGGATATTGCTTGAAGTGATAATATTTTCCTGCAAGAGGAAAGAAACCTTCACACCATTTCGGATGGTAGGGCGACGATATTTGTTGGTACCTATTAATATAGATGAACTTATCTGAGTGGTAAGTCCCATAGATGCAAATGCAGCTGTTCCTGTTATGTAACCAACTATTTTTCCATCTTGCTCCAGAAAGTCTTTTACGAGTTCTGAGTCGGAAGGTTTCAGCGTTCCAAATATTGTTTTCTTAGGGATATAGTATTTCCCCTTAGCTATCTTCTGCAATTCGCCTTGGAGCACAAGACGGCTGAGGGCCTTGGCGAGTGCAGGCTGATACCGCATCTCCACACCAAAGTCTCGTGTTGTCAGTACAACTCCAGCAGGAGTTGATGACAATTTTTCTTTTATCTGTCTTGTTATAACCATATTACGTTTCTTTTTTCGATTGCAAAGATAATAAAAAGTCTTGTTTTTTACGTCAAAAACTTGACTTTTTTGCGTTTATTTAAACTTTTTTATCCCATTACATCACTATTGTTTCATTCGTTATATACAAAAACAATCATCCCGATAGGCAACAACATGCCTATCGGGATAATCCATAATATATCTACATTTTCCAAAAAACTTGCTTTACTGCGGCTGCAAAGTATCCTGACTTTGACTATGCGTCACCCATCTTGGATTTTTCTATTTTTCGGGGGCAGA
>OBIB01000192.1_pt1 | contig 24478 bp, 23 predicted proteins | sample 1496261 | NCBI WGS metagenome assembly OBIB01 (sample SAMN05065771, study PRJEB22554) | human gut metagenome | biome: ENVO:2100002; feature: ENVO:00000062; material: ENVO:00002003 | host: Homo sapiens | place: USA
TTTCATAAATAACTTCATGCGCCAGCCCAACCCCGAAAGGGGTTTATTTATGGACATTTCCCTTCTTCATCGCGTAGCGCATATACATCACGAAAAATTTATGGATATTTTTGACAAAAAAAATTTATGGACATTTTTGACAAAAAAAATTCATGGGCATTTTTGACTAAAAAAACCAATGACATTTTTGACAAAAAAACCAAGGACATTTTAGACAAAAAAATCAAGAGAAAACCATATCTTTGTACCCAAAAGACGCAACTCCGCTGATAACTTCGTCAAACATCCCCAAACATTCCCCTTCCATGAAGCCCCTTCTCTCCTTTCTATTCCTCATTCTTATCGCCTTGGTCAGTTGTACAACCGACTCAGACAGCGACCTCTATGCTCACGAGCGAGCCTTTTTAAAGTTCAGTCCTGTAACGGGGGTCATACCACTTTATACAGCAGTTCAAAACAGCGGACATTTTTGCACCATACGTATTGGTACAAATAGTTTTATTTTTCAAGGGAGCAACGATAAAACCACTACCTCCTACCCCATCTCAGCAGAAATCAAAGGATATGGCACCCCCGAATGTATTGCCGGTTTTGTTGTGGGACGTTCCTCACAGCCCGACATGAATATGCAATATCCTTTGGTGGCATACGACTTGGCATGTCCCAACTGCTACGAACAAGCTCTTATCACACGCAATCTCTCACTCAATGCCAAAGAGGAACTCACTTGCAGTCGTTGCCATCGTGTCTACGACCTTACCAACGGAGGGTTAGTTAAACAAGGAGATAAAGGATGTCGTTTGAAACGCTACCGCAACGTAGGCTATAGCGAAAATCAAGGTGGGTTATTAGTAATTATGAATTAAGGACTATGACAAATACTCTTTTTTTTATAATTTTGCAACATAAAGCCCCAAAAATCAGATAAAAATGAAATCACAACTCATTCCACTGCTATCCCTACTCCCCTTGGCAGCTGCAGCCCAACAACAAAAGCCCAATATCATCGTATTGGTAGCTGACGACTTAGGATATGGCGACCTCTCATGCTATGGAGCCGACCGTGTCAGCACCCCTGCTGTTGATAGTATAGCAGCCAATGGTGTACGTTTTACCAATATGCACGCCTGTGCCTCAACCTCTACGCCTTCACGCTATGCACTGCTTACAGGCGAATATCCCTTCCGCCGACCAGGAACAGACGTAGCAGCTGGCAATGCAGGCATGATTATCAAACCTACACAAACCACCGTAGCCGACCTTATGCACCAAGCTGGCTATGCTACTGCAGCCATTGGTAAATGGCACTTAGGACTAGGAAGCCGTACTGCCGAACAAGATTGGAATGGGGTGATAGACCAAACGCCTCATAATTTAGGCTTCGACTATCATTATATAATGGCAGCTACTGCCGACCGCGTACCTTGCGTATACATTGAGAACGGACGCGTTGCACACTACGATGCTTCAGCGCCTATCAGCGTTAGCTATCGCCAAAACTTTGAAGGTGAACCTACTGGTAAACAAAATCCAGAACTCTTAACCAAACTCAAACCGAGTCATGGTCACGACCAAAGTATTGTTAATGGCATTTCGCGCATTGGCTATATGAAAGGGGGTGGCTCTGCGCTTTGGCAAGACGAAAGCATTGCCGATAGCATTGTGTCGCACGCCATAGACTTTATTGATTCGCACCGCGCACAACCCTTCTTTATGTACCTTTGCACCAACGATGTTCATGTGCCACGCATGCCTCACGAGCGTTTCCGTGGTAAAAGTCCGATGGGACTACGTGGCGAAGCTATCTTGCAGTTTGACTGGAGTGTAAAGCAAATTACGGAAGCCTTGCGCCAACGTGGACTCGACCAAAACACGTTGCTTATCATCACCAGCGACAATGGTCCGGTGCTTGACGATGGCTATGCCGACCAAGCGGTTGAACTTTGTGGTTCTCATCGTCCGGGTGGCCCCTTCCGTGGTGGAAAGTATAGTGCCTACGAAGCGGGGTCTGCCGTTCCTTTTATTGTGTATTGGCCTCAGGGAGCTGCTAAGGGCAAAACATCTAACGCGCTGTGTTCGCTTATCGACGTTCCTGCCTCTCTCGCTGCTTTGGTTGGTAGCAAACTTCATGAGGGCGATGCACCCGATAGTCAAAACCATCTTGCTACTTGGTTAGGACAAAACAACACGCCACGCGAGTATGCTGTGAGCATGGCATCGAACCGCAGTCTTACGCTTCGCACACAAAACTACAAATACATCTCTCCCTCTGAGGGTGGTCCTATGATTCCTTGGGGTCCTAAAATCGAAACAGGTTATCGTCCTACGCCCCAACTCTTCGATCTTAGCAAATCGGCATACGAACAAACTGACATTTCAAAAAAAAGTCCTAAAATTATGCTACGCTTGCAACGCATGTTGGGCAAAGTGCGTAAGAATTAAGCAGAAAAAGTAAAATGACGAACGCAAAAAATCTTAGCAGAACTACAAAGATGAAAGATGCTATCATAACTGATATTGAGACGAAAGTACAATTTTGTCCGCACACTCATAAGGACTTTATAAGACTCAGCATTCTCATCGAGGAGAAAGCACAACATGCAATTAGTGCCTCCACACTCAAGCGGGTGTGGGGGCATTCACAAGAGCATAACGCTCCAAGTCTTCACACGCTTAACATCTTGTCAAATTTTCTCAACTTTGCCGACTATCGTCAGTATTGTAAGCATAAAGAAGGTATTCACGCTCGTTCTTTCATCAACATTCTTCAGACGTGCGACCTCACCCGAGGCGATGAGTTAGAGTTGTCATGGTTACCCAATCGCCATCTTATGCTGCGTTACATGGGTGACAAGTTGTTCAGAGTGGTTGCCTCAGAAAATGGTAGCCTCAACGTTGGCGACATTGTTAGCACGCTTTATTTTGTAGAAGGGGAAGCCATCACCTTTACGCAGGTATCGTCTTCTGGTACCAACCCTGTGGTTTACATTGCTGGCAAAATCTCGGGCATTCACTTCTCTCCCATAAACAGCGACCTCGAAATTACCTCGCCTCTACCACTTATCGTAGATTAGCAGCTTCTGTTCATGAATTTCAAAGATAATAGATTTTTATGACCTTAAACAGTAGCGCATGATATTCAACAGTGTGTAATACTTATTACTTAAATTCTGATGGATATTTTTTACCTTCAAAATAAATATTGATCTTTGCGCTTCGCGCTTGTTTTAGTCAAAAATGTCCATCAATGAGCCACAAAATTCCATAAATGTTTTATTTTAAAATTACCATAAATAAACCCCTTTCGGGGTTGGGCTAGCACATGAAGCTATTCATGGAAATTTGTGGCTCATTGATGAATATTTATGACCTTAAACAGTAGCACATACACCCAGTGTGTAATACTTAACTCAAGTTTTTTCTTAAGATTGGTAAGAAAACTACGAAAAACGCTTATATATTTTCTTTTTAGACAAAAATCCTGTACATTTGCACTAATAATAACCAATCGTCCATATTATGATTAGAGATTTTTGGGTAAGAAATTATCTCTCCATACGAGACAGACAAGAACTTAACTTTGTAGCAAAAGCTCCTGCATCTGAATTAGTAGTTGAGATATCTAAAGGTGTTTTTCTGTACAAATTGGGAATTCTATATGGTTCCAATGCATCAGGAAAGTCAAACATGCTGAAAGCACTTAATGAGATTTTTCATATTTTGGTATCTCAAAAAACAGATACCCAACAAAAAATCAAAGGGTACGTTCCTTTTGCTTTGACTAAAAATGAACCAACCCAAATGCACGTGTCTTTTTATGCCAATGCCATAAGGTATGATTATGACGTGTTGTTTGATGGCGATCACATCTTAAACGAAGTATTAAACTATTACCCCAATGGTTCCAAGGCTTTATTCTATGAACGCACCTTTATAGGTGACAATCTTCAGGCAGACATAAAGTTTGGCACCAGTCTCAAGCTGCTTGCAAGGACACAAGACAGCATTCGCGAGAACACCTTAAACAATCACAGCGTTTTGTCTGTTTGCCGAAAAGCAGCATTAAAGGAGGATATTGAACCATTCACAACGCTTCACAATTATATCATGAATAACTATCATGATGTGGATGGAGACAGTGAAAACGGGCTTGCGGAAATTCTTAGCAATGCATATAAGGACAAGAGAAAACGTAAGTTCTTCACACAAATGCTCAAAAAGGCTGACTTGAATATTATGGAATACCGACCAATTATAGAGGACCGAGGCATTCCACAGGAATATCGTGAACGAATATTGAAGGAGAATATTCCAGACAGGATGAAGGATGTGTTGCTAAGACCAACTAACGACACTATTTCTTTCATGAACCATTCTGATAATGGCGATTTCGAAATACCTATGGAATTACAGTCAAAGGGCACACAGAAATATATCCGCATTCTTGACGCTCTTTATGATATGGTTACAGCCAGTCACGTCTACTACCTAGATGAGTTGGGCGAAGACTTGCACTATGATTTGCTGTTCTACTATCTGAACGTATTCATATTCAATTCCGATAAATCGCAACTAATCATCACAAGTCAGGAAACCACATTGCTTTCGCAGGACTTGATAAACGAGAACCGTGGAACGGTATGGTTCGTCGACAAGAACCATGACACAGCATCATCTGAATACTCACGGGGCGACTCTTTCGGTCTACACAAAAACCTCTCGCTTTACAACTCCTATCGTGTAGGACGCTTAGGAGCAAAACCTGAATTGGGCAGTATTTTCATTGACTTAGACAATTAGTATTATGGGTAAACTGAAACATTCTGTTTTAATATTGGGTGAAGGTCCTACGGAGTTTTATTACTTCAACTCGCTGCGAGATGTGATAAAAGGCTTGACCATAAAGCCTGATTATCCAAAGCACTCAAGTATGAAAGAACTGGAGGAAAAGATTAACGATGGTATTAAGGATGGCTACGATCGTATCTTTTGCGTCATTGATATGGACACGAAAGGCGAGGAACCAGAACGTACCCAATACGCTCGTCTGAAAAAGAAATATTCCGAACCTGTCAACAAACCAAAGAAAGGCATTTATTGTGAGGTGCATTTCTTTGAAACGCACCGCTGCACCGAATTGTTCTTCCTGTATTATTATCGCTATACAGCACGCGCGTATACTGACCAGCAAGAGTTGCTGCTTGATTTAAACAAACAGTGTGGCTATGAGAAAACAACAGACTTCTTCAAAAAAAGCAAGGGGTTGCACGCTTACTTTGAGAAGAAAGGTGGTAAACTTGACACAGCTATTTATAACGCAGAACACTCAATGGCTGAAAAACTGGCAGATAATAGGAATTATACCTACTCTGAACTGGGGCGCATGATAAAGGCACTGAAAGCTCTTTCGTAAAATTAAACGGATGTTCAAGATGGAGAGTCTTGTAACATCCGCTTTTGTTTATATACTCTCGCTAATCCGTTTATCCCTTTCCTCATCATGATTCTCGCGCCAGCCCAACCCCCCCAAATGGGTTATTTATGAAAATTCAAAAATTAAAATTCATGGTTATTTATGGCTCATTGATGAACATTTTTGACTAAACCAAGCGCGAAGCGCAAATATAAATATTTATGACTGCCATTCAATCTCTATTGCCATGATAGACTGTTTCGTGTATAAGGTTATTGAAGCGAATGGATAAGGAATGTAGCATTACTTAGTCGTCCAGCCTAGGCTGGACGGCAATTTATATCAATATACTTTGCTTTTTAATATATATTACTTGGTCGTCCAGCAATAGGCTGGACGATAGAGACATATAATATAATGAAGTAGTTTAAACTTTTCTGACGAGGATTAGATTTGAGGAGATTGCTGATGAAATATGGGGATATGAAATGTCAATATGAATTATGGGGGGATAATTACACCTCATTGTTTAGGGGTGTGACATGAATGCCCGATTTTTTTCCTGCTACATAGGCAAAAGGACCTTTCCCCGCGTGCATAACATGGCTAAAGGTGATGGATTCGCCTTCAATGAAACATTGCGCACGAACTGTATCGCCTACGAACAGTTTACCATTCTCTGAAGCTATTACCTGAAATTGTTCGTTGTCAAGATAACGAAGCACTAAAAGACGATCGGGTTCCCATGTTAATTGTATTTCATCACCTAAGGTAAGACCAGAAGCAAAATAGACACTGGCAAAGATTTCTGAAATTATTTCTTTTTTTTGTATGCAAAAATGTTCATAGTCTGAATAGCCTAAGGTTCTTGCCAATACATTGAGTGTATAGCTGCTTGGTTTGTGATGGTCGTTCTTGGCTCCCCACACTCTTTTGAGTGTAGTAGCACTGATGTATTGCTTTGTTTTGTCCACTATAAAATTACTCAGTTCCACGAAGTCTTTATGCGTATGCGGACTAAATTGCAATTCTTTTTCTATTTGGAATACTATTTCTGAATTCATGGTGCAAAGATAGTGCAAGGTGAGTGCAATACAAAATAAAAAGCCAAGGGATTTTTATTTTGTATTGCCGAGCCGCAGCCTATCTTCGCGAAGCAAAGTAGTGCAAGGCGAGGGTAATACAAAGAGAATGGGCCTGAAAGAGCATGAAATACCATAATAATTTTATTTGCGCTTCGCGCTTGGTTTTTTTTAGTCAAAAATAATATGCAGTCATATACCAAAATCATAGAAAATGCGTACTTTTGCAAATAATTTGGTATATACATATGGCAAGACTACAGAAAGCACAATATGTGAGTGACATCATAGACAGATTAACAGGGCTGGAAAGTAATGTTGAATTACGCGGTCTTGTTAATCTGTTGGATCTGCATGTTATATCAGAAGACTTTTATGTTGGACTTTTGAATCTTGTTTATGGTTGGAGTTTGCACAACGCAAATGAAAGTTTACAAAATACACCAGGTTTTGATCTCGTTGATACGAAGAACAAAATATTGGTACAGGTAACAGGGTCTTGCACTAAGAACAAAATAGACCATTCTCTTAAAGGCATATCAAATGTGTACAAGGACTTTCATTTCTATTTTGCTCCAATAGTTAATGATGCCAAAAAGCAAAGGGGCTACAAATACAAAGCACCGCATAACATTATCTTTAATCCGAGTGATGATATTTTGGATATTCATTCTATCGTGAATAAGATAAAGAGCGAAACCAACATTGATAAAGTGGAGGAAATCGCTACATTTATCAAAAAAAATATTCGACCAAGTATTCTTGACCCAACATTGTTGGATTCGGGATTAGAATATCTCATCATACATTTGGCAGATAGTGATTTTGAGGAAAGTATAATTGATACGAAAGAATTTGCTATTGAAGCAAAAATCAGTTTAAACAATCTTTCAGGTAGTGCAAAGGGCTTAATAGAAGAGTATAAAGCATATTATATAAATGTGCAAAGAATCTATGATGCTTATGCCAATCAAGGAAAAGCAAAAAGTAAAGCCGTCATGCAAAAGCTGCACAAGATATATCTCAGTCTGAAATTGCATAAGAGTGGGGATGACCTATTTGAAGCTATAGGAGAAGAGATTATTAATCAGATAAATTTTGAACGAATATCAAACAAATTATCAAAAGAAGAATTAGAAATGTGTGTAGACATACTTATGGTACACGCTTTTATGGAATGTAAAATATTTGAAAAGCCTTTGTAAATATGTTGTTACCAGATGACATTAGACCAGAAAACAGCATCTATTACAATGGAGCAATTGTATTGGAAGCTTTACAGACAGAGAAGAAACTCTCTGTCATGGATTTGTATTGTCGTCTCCGTGAGAAGAACAAAATGAGTTTCGCTATTATGCAACTCAGTATCGATTGGCTTTATCTTATAGATTGTGTCACTGTTAAAAACGGGGAGGTTGAGCTATGTTTATAAAATCACTTATAATAGAATCAAAAGAAGGTCTTATTAGACAGATTGATTTTCATCAAGGACTTAACCTCATTGTTGATGAAACTCCAAATAACAATACGGAGACAGGTAACAATGTTGGCAAGACTACAATTCTCAGATTGATAGATATTTGTTTGGGAAAGAAGACGAATAGTGTCTATGTCAGTCCCGAGGACAACAGACGAGCCAATGAGGAAGTAAAGAAATTCTTGGCAGAAAATGAGGTATTAATTACTTTGGTCTTGGTCAGCGATTGGACTGACTGCACGAAGGAAGTTCGTATTAAAAGGAATTTCTTGCCACGTGATAAGGCTATAAATGAAATTAATGGCACAAAATATTCCAACGAAAACGAATTCAGAAAGGCTCTCCAACTTGTTACGATGGGAGTTGAAACCGTAAAACCTACATATAGACAGTTGATAGCTCATAATGTAAGATATACAAATGTAGCAGTCACACAAACTCTGCGATGCCTAGAGGGAGTGAATAGTGATGCAGTGTACGAAACCCTCTATCTCTATATGTTAGGATGCGAATATGATGATGGAGATATGCGTCAACATGTTCTCGAAGAATTGAAAACCGAAGAGAACTTCAAGAGAAAATTGCAAAAAGAGAAGAGCCGCAATGTGTTAGCATCGGAACTTGGTATTGTCAATTCCGAAATAGATGAATTGGAAGCTCAAAAAAAGCAAATGCACTTGAATCCAGAATTTGATAAGGATATGTCAAATTTGACTGATCTAAAATACAAAATAACATCACTTTCCGCGAATTTAAGTTCTTTGAGGTTGCGTCATTCCATAATGGAAGAAGCTAAAGAAGAAATTCTTAGCAAGAGGTCAGACATAGATGTTGATACACTAAAAATAATTTATAGCCAAGCTCAACGTTTTGTGCCTAATTTACATCATACATTTGAAGAGCTATTGGAGCATCATAACAGCATGCTTGTCAGGAAGGCCGACTTTATAGCTGAAGACATGCCTGCCATAGAGGCGCAGATAAAAGCTTTGGAAGTAAAAATAGAAGATTTACATATTTCAGAAAGAGCATTAAGTCTAAAGTTGGCTCAAGCTGCCACATATGCTGATTATGAAAACCTAATTTCAGAACTGACTCAAAAGCATGAGAAGTTAGGTGCAATAAAGCAGCAAATAAAGCAAATAGACCAAGTTGAAGAAAAGATAGAACAATTGAACAAACAAATAGAAAACATTGACAACAAGTTGTTTAGCGATGAATTCAAGAACAAAGTCCAAGAACAGTTGAACAAATTGAATGTATATCTCTCTAAGATTTCTCAGTTGCTTTATGGTGAGCAATATGGCATGATTTTTGAAACTCCTGCAAAAAAAGGCAGTAAAAATGAAATATATCGCTTTGACGTAAAGAGACTTGATGCTGATACTGTAAACTTTAGCTCAGGAAAGAAACAAGGGGAAATTGTTTGCTTTGATATGGCTTATATATTATTTGCAGACAAAGAACATATACCTTGTTTGCACTTTGGTTTGTATGACAAAAAAGAACTGCTGCATAGCAACCAGTTGCTGAAAACAGCAAAGTTGTTAGAGGAGAATAAAAATTTACAATTTGTTGCCTCTATTTTGTCTGACAAACTTCCTCCTAAGTTGAGAGATAACAAATATATAGTTGTCAAACTTAGCCAGAAGGATAAACTTTTTAGGTTCTAAAACCCTTACAACAAAGCAGACCGATATAAATAGTAAAAGTTTATATCGGTCTGCTTTGGTATGATTGGCATTAGTGTAACGACAACAAGAAATGAACCCATGTTTTTCACCTTCTACTCTTTTTCTGAATAACAATACTTACATACGATAATTCTTCCATCGATGTGATGCGCTTGGGGTGGTCAAAAATATTTGTGTTTTTAGTCAAAAATGTCCATCAATGAGCCATAAATGTTCATAAATTATTTTTTTGAATTGCCATAAATAAACCCCTTTCGGGGTTGGGTGTTCAAAATCCATAAAAATGTTCTGCATGAGATTTGATAGTTTTATCAGGGAAATTTCACGCGCCAGCCTCACCCCATTCGGGGTGAGACTGGCGCATGAAGTTATTCATGAAAATTCAAAATAAAAATTCATGAACATTTATGGCTCATTGATGGACATTTTTGACGATAAAAAACATATACATTTTTGATGCAAAAATAATATATTTTATTGAATATCAAGCAAATAAGATGATTGAACTTTGTTCTTTTTTAGCTTCGTTGTGGCAGTTGGCGCATTTCTGTTGTGACAGTTGGCGCAATTCTGTTGTGGCAGTTGGCGAGTTTTCGTTGTGGCAGTTGGCGCGTTTTCGTTGTGGCAGTTGGCGCGTTTTCGTTGTGGCAGTTGGCGAAATGCTGTTAGGAAATATTGTGCTTCTCTACCTAAGAACGTTTTCGAAACAAATCGGAAAGAAGCATTTTGAAGGCATTGCGAAGCACTTTGAGGTCGCGACGAAGAGGCGCATCGTAACCTAAGGCATGAAGCAATTTGAGTTGGTATTTGTTGTTTTCGCCTTCAACAAATTCGCAGATGCGCGGAGGTAGATGCGAAGCACGAATGCGATGACACTCTTGTTGCTGCAAAGCTTCTAACTCTTTGCTGCTGGATACACCACTGAGGTCGAAGTCGGAAACAAGAAGAGGCAAACGCTCGTAGGTGGCATTGTCGAAAATAAAAGCATGGAACATGTGCTCCCAATCTGCTGCTATTTTGTAACTTTCATCGTAAGGACGATCTTTGAGTAACTGGGTACGTATGAACGTGGCTTGGTGCTTTAAGGCACTGTGCGCAATGCTGATGAAATGTATGCGCTCGGGAGCATGCACGATTTTTAACTTGCTGCCTTGCTCACGCTTTTCATCGCCAATGTAAAAGTCCTTGCCACAAAGTCGGGGCAAAACTTGAGGCAAGACATCAACCGCAGCATAAGCATCGCCCGAATTCATAAAGTTAATGTATTCGCCTTGCGCTACCTGAATGGCTTTGTTCATGGCATTGTAAATGCCTTTGTCGCGCTCGCTTACCCAATAAGTGATGTGGTTAGCATACTGACGAATCAGTTCGACACTGCCATCGGTAGAGCCACCATCAATGACAATGTATTCAACATCGGGCGTGAGTTGCTGGGTTACCGAACGGAGGGTCTTTTCTAATCCTGCACGGTTGTTGTAGTTTATGGTAACGACGGAGAGTTTCATAAATAAACTATAAGGATTGTAAAAAGGCAGATGTTGTGTGCGTGCAACATCTGCCTTTTGGGGAATAAATATTTTTGCAGCAATTACTTAACGCGAAGCTTTTTACCTGTGTTAATAATGTTGCCCTTTATGTTATTGAGCTTTTTGAGTTTCTGCACGGTTGTGCCATTGCGCTTGGCAATGCGCTCGAGACTATCACCATCGCGAACAGTTACATTCTTTGTGGTGTCCTTCTTTCTGCTCTTGCTCTTACTCTTTGAACTCTTGCTGCTCTTTGAACTCTTGCTGCTCTTTGTGCTCTTGCTGCTCTTTGAACTTTGTGTTGTCTTAGAACTCTTGCTGCTTTTGGTAGATGAAGAGCGAGTTTCGGTAACATCGTTGCTGCGACTGCAACGACGACGTGCAGCTACACTGCGATTATCGAGTTTGCTGTCTACCTCAACCGTTTGACGACGGGTGAAAAGTTCTTCAGCACGATAATTATAAACAGAATCCTTAAGGTCGATAAAGGCATTGAGCGCATCGGTTGGCAAACAAAGCGTCATGGGACCACTTGAACCAGGAATTAAGTCGGTGCGGTATTGAGGATTGAGCGCATGCACTGCTTCCATGTCAATGTTGCAAAGTTCTGCCACTTGCTGCATGTGTAAATCGCGAGTAACGGTTACCGTGTCGGTTGTGACGGGAATCTTTGTCTTCATAGGACAAATGTTGTGCTCGCAATAATAGTTCATGATGTAGTTGGCTGCAATGAAAGCAGGCACATAGCCACGGGTTTCGCTGGGCAAGTAAGGGTAGATTGCCCAATAGTCGCGCGTACCCCCTGCACGATGGATGGCTTTGTTGACACTGCCAGGTCCGCAGTTGTAGGCTGCAATTACAAGACTCCAGTCATGATAGATTTTGTATAAGTCGCGCAAGTAGCGTGCAGCCGCCCAAGTACTTTTATAAGGGTCTTGACGTTCGTCGAGAAGGCTATTGACCTTTAAGTCGTAGCGTTTGCCTGTGGCAAGCATGAACTGCCACAAACCAACAGCACCTGCATGGCTGCGGGCTTTAGGTTCGAGAGCCGACTCAATGACGGGAAGGTACTTCAACTCAAGGGGAAGTCCGTAATAGTCGAGTGCTTCTTCGAAGATAGGCACATAAAAGTTTCCTGCTCCCAAAGCATACGACACGGTGCGACGCAAGCGTCCACTGTATTGGTCGATAAACTTTTGTACGACGCTGTTGTAGGGCATCTCCATTACAACGGGCAAACGACGTAAGCGTTCTTGATATTCCTCGGGAGTGAAGGTTGGGTTGTAATCGGGGTTTACACAAGTGGTGTCGGGATAAAGATACTTTTTTGCCATCCACTCGTTGATGAGAGAATCGCAACTAACGGTCATACCCTCGGGCAAACCAATAACTTCTTCTTGTCCGTTTTGGTCGTCCTGTACGGTAATGTTTTCGTTTTGTGCCATAGCGCCAAGCACGCCAAAGGCAAACGAAAGGATAATGGTTTTTATACGTTTCATTCGGTTGATTTGTCGTTCTTAAAAACTCAAACTGCAGCCTACGCCATAGGCAGCACGCTTGTTTGAGCCAAGCATATTGGGCGCACCTATCACAGCAGGCTCTACTTTCATGCTGAGATCAGGTGAAATGTCAAATACAGAGAGTTGGGCATCGACATAGGCATCGATGACCGAGAGTAAATACACACCTACAAAGCAGAATGCACTAAGGTCGCGGTAGCGTCGGTAAAAGTCCTTTTTACGCTTAAACACGTTTTTGAATTGCTCTTCGCGTCCGGTGATGTCGTATCGCGGAGGCAGCATGTCGAGATAGGAGTTGGTGTTAGGGTCATCGTCCATAATGTCGAGATAGGCTTGCGAATAGTCGCGATACATCATTTGGTTCCACATCAAGGCATAGGTGCATCCCATGAAGCCACCATATATAATAGGTAGTTTCCAATATTTACGGTTGTAAATTTGTCCTGCACCAGGAAATACCAATGAAAGCCAGAGGGCTTTGTTGGGATTAGGGATAAAGCGCATCTTTACCTTGGTGAGGGGGAGCTTTGGAATGTGTGTAAGCGAGTCGGTTATTCGACGCAATCGTGCTGAGTCGGCTGCTGTAAGCAAAGTGTCGGGACGCAAGATGCCTTTTTGCTTGCGGGCAAGCACAGAGTCGGGGTCGGACACCTCTTCGTGGTGTTTCTTTTCCTCCAACAATTCTTTTGCCAATTGGTCGAAACTCTTCACGGTGTCGGTACACGCAATGGGTTGACTTGCAAAAATGGGCAAAGCCGAAACCTTGTTTGAGGCTCCGACTTCAGATATTGTGTTTGCTATGAGCGCTACAGGACTTATGCACGCTAACAAAACGAGCATCCATGCACGCACAAGGGTTTGCCAACTCATGTTTTTGGGTAATTGCTTTGTGTGTTAAGCGGTTTCCTTGGGCAAGACCCTAAAGTGGGTTTGCCAAAAGAATGAGCCTTGGGGGGGAAGCGAGAATGACTTTCGGGAAGAGGAAAGGACTTAGATTTTGTCGAGCAACGTAATGATGCGTTCCAATTCTTCCTCTGAGGCAAAGGGAATAGAAATTTTACCTTTTCCTTGTTGCGAGCAGGTCATTTGCACCTTGGTGTTAAATCGCTCAGAAAGACGCGAACGCAGTTCGTTGTATTCCTCGGGCAATCGTTTAGTCCCTTTATCTTTCAGTGTATGGCGTCCGCTCTTGAGGGTTTCGCCATTGTTGAGTGCCTTTACCATCTCTTCGACCTGACGCACCGAGTAGCCTTTTTCGCGAATTTCGTTGAAAAGCTTTACTTGGAGCGAAGGTTTGTCTAATCCGAGTAAGGCACGCGCATGACCTTGGTCTACTTCTTTGTTTTGCAAAGCTACCTGCACCTGTGCGGGCAATTTGAGCAGACGCAAATAGTTGGCAATGGTGGCACGTTTTTTACCTACCTTTTCTGCTAACTTGTCTTGCGTAAGGTTGTATTGCTCGATGAGGTTGTGATAAGCCAATGCAATTTCGATGGCGTTGAGGTCTTCGCGCTGAATGTTCTCCACCAAAGCCATTTGCATGGTGTTTTCATCGTCGACGGTGCGAATGTAAGCAGGAATTGTAGTAAGTCCGGCTATTTGTGCAGCACGCCAGCGTCGTTCACCAGCAATGATTTGGTAAGAGTCGTCCTCCATCAGTCGCAACGTAATGGGCTGGATAATGCCTATTTCGCGGATGCTGTCTGCCAACTCTTGCAAAGCTTCGGGTTGGAACTCACGGCGCGGCTGATTGGGGTTCGCTTTTATTTTGAACACCGGCACCTCGTTGATGCTCGAAGAACCACTGGTATGTACCTCTTCTTCGGTTGAGATGAGAGCGTCCAATCCACGTCCCAATGCGGGAAATTTCTTATGAGATGCCATTTAAATAGGAGGGTTAAATGAAGAAGTATGTGTAGAGGGAAAAGGGTGCTTCACGTTTGAGGCTACTCCTTTTAACAGGGTGATTCTAAAAAATATAATTTAAAATTTCACCCATTAGTCCTTTGCACGTTTATTTTTCGTTCTTTTTGATAATTTCTTTGGCAAGAGCCAAGTGGTTTTTTGCACCCGTTGAGTCTGCGTCGTAGAGAATGGCAGGCAATCCGTGGCTTGGAGCCTCAGAGAGCTTAACATTGCGCTGAATAACGGTTTTGAACACCAACTCTTGGAAGTGTCGCTTCACTTCATCGTAGATTTGGTTGGCTAAGCGCAAACGACTATCATACATAGTGAGCAAGAATCCCTCAATTTCGAGTTCGGGATTGAGCTTCTTTTTGACAATCTTGATGGTGTTGAGGAGTTTTGAGATACCCTCGAGTGCAAAATACTCACATTGCACAGGAATAATCACAGAATTGGCAGCTGTGAGCGCATTGACTGTGATAAGACCGAGCGAAGGCGAGCAGTCGATGAGGATGTAGTCGTACTCTTTATCGAGCGTACGCAACAAAGTACGCAATATATACTCGCGTCGCTCAAAGTTGAGCATTTCTACCTCGGCTCCCACCAAATTGATGTTTGAGGGGATAATGTCGAGACGGTCTATGTCGGTGGTGTAAATAGCCTCGCGTATGTCTGTGCCATTGATGAGGCATTCATAGATTGAGCAGTCCACCTTGCTCAAGTCCACTCCCAAGCCCGACGAAGCGTTAGCCTGCGAGTCGGCATCGATTAGCAGCACGCGCTTTTCGAGTGTGGCAAGTGATGCGGCCAAATTCATTGAAGTGGTGGTTTTGCCTACGCCACCTTTTTGGTTGGCCAAAGCAATGATTTTGCTCATATTTTTTGTTATAGGTTAAGGATAAGAGAGCTTGTAATGCTTTTTGCTGCCCTCTGTCTCTATGCTTTATGGGTTGCAAAGGTAAGAAAAATTCGGCTAATAATCTACGACTAAACTATTTTTCGTACTTTTGCCTTATCTTTTGAGTAGTTCTAATAATTCTGATAAGTTAATTTGTGCCTTATTGCATGTAAATGGAGAATAGAGAATGGAGGAGCATAGCAAACTATGTGACTGCGTGGTGCTATACTTAAACACAGGCAAGAGGGTGTTAAACGATTGTCTGAATTTCAGAAAAAAAATTAGAACAGCATTTTATATTCTATCTTTTAGCCCTGCGAATGGATGGTTTGCTACTTTGCAAGACTGTTTTGCAGCTTAGGCGTTTTAATATTGCATTTTAAAAAGTCATCTTTATGCGTCCTTACTTGCTTATATCCAACGACGATGGTGTAGATGCACCTGGAATAAATTTTCTGGTAGAGGCTTTGCGCCCTTATGCCGATATTTTGGTTATGGCTCCTGATTCTGCCCGTTCGGGCTTTAGTTGTTCCATTACTTCGGCACGTCCGCTTACTTATAAGATGCTACGTCAAGAAGAAGGCCTCACAGTGTGTTCGTGTTCGGGCACACCGACTGATTGTGTAAAGATGGCTCTTAACCTTTTTACCGACCGCAAGTTCGACCTTGTTATTGGGGGTATTAACCATGGGGATAACTCATCGGTTAACGCTCACTACTCGGGCACGATGGGGGTGGCTATTGAAGGTGCCTTGCAAGGGTACCCCTCTGTGGCTTTTTCGCTCTGCGACCATCGCATGGAGGCTGACTTTGAGCCTTTGCGCCCTTACTTAGTGGACTTTATGTTTAAAGCCATTGCAGTTGGATTGCCCGCTTTTACTTGTTTGAACATCAACTTTCCCCTTGCACCTAAGTTTAAGGGTATTAAAGTGTGTCGCATGGCTCGGTCGCGTTGGCAGAATGAGGTGGAACCGCGCAAGCATCCTTATGGTGCAGACTACTACTGGTTGGCTGGCGACTGCAAGGAGTTGGAACCTGAGGCTACAGACACCGACCGTTGGGCTTTGGCTCATGACTATGTGGCCATTACACCAACGCAGTTGGATGTTACGGCTCACGAATTGGTGGACGTTTTGAGGCAAGTGTTATGAAGATATTCCTAATTGCGGGTGAGGCAAGTGGCGACTTGCATGCGGCTCACTTGATGCGGGCCATTAAACAACTGCAGCCTGATGTGGAGTTTCGCTTTTATGGGGGAGACGAGATGCAAGCCGTGGGTGGCACTTTGCTTTGTCACTATCGCGAGTTAGCCTATATGGGATTTGTGCAGGTGGCTCTCCACTTGCGCACCATTTTGCGTGGCATGGCTCAATGTAAACGTGAGATTGCTGAATGGAAGCCTGATGCGCTTATTCTTGTGGACTACCCTGGGTTTAACTTAAAAATGGCACGTTTTGCGAAAGAAAATGCCATTTGCCCTGTTTTTTATTATATTTCGCCTAAAATATGGGCTTGGAAGGAGCATCGCATTCATGCTATTCGTAGGGATGTTGACCGTTTGTTCTCTATTCTGCCTTTTGAAGTTGACTTTTTTGAAGGGAAGCATCATTACCCTATTTCGTATGTGGGAAATCCCTCGGTGGATGAAGTTTCGGCTTTTATTGCAGCACAGGGTGCTCCAAAATCTGATGGACAGACCATTGCCTTGTTACCTGGTTCGCGCCGACAAGAGATTGTGGACAATTTGAGTAGGATGTTGCAAGCTGCCTTGCCTTTTGCAACGAACTACAAATTGGTAATTGCTAAGGCTCCTGCTATTGAATCGGACTTTTACGAACGCATTATTCAAGCATCGGGCATTGATGCCTCGCGTGTGCAGATGGTGAGTGGACAGACTTATGCTTTGCTTTCGCATGCCACTGCTGCCTTGGTTACCAGTGGTACGGCTACGCTTGAGACGGCTCTCTTTCGTGTTCCCCAAGTGGTGTGCTACTACATTCGTTGTGGATGGTTTGTATCGCGTGTGCGTCCTTACTTTTTGAAGGTTCCTTTTATTTCGTTGGTTAATCTTATTGCTGGACGTGAAGTGGTGCCTGAACTTGTGGCTGATGGGATGTGTGTGGAAAATGTGCGTGCGCACTTGGCACAGCTCTTGCCCGCTGACGCTCCTGCTCGATTGGCTCAATTAAAAGGCTATGAGGAAATGGCTAAACGATTAGGTGAACCTGGTGCTCCTGAACGGGCTGCTGCTGAAATGGTTAAGTGGATTGAGACGAACAAACCTATCTCTTAACAATTCGCAAAACGGGGTACTTGCTTAAGAATTCTATATACAAGTTTCGGATTTAGCCCGTCTTAACTAAATCCGAAACTTGAGTACTATATATATAATAAGGTATAAGGAGGAGTAACAAAGTTTTTTTTGAACAGAAGGGAGACTCACATTCTACACACATGACATTAAACGATTATATTCAACTACATATTTTGCCGCAATACGACCACTTTGACCCTGCCCATCGTCGTGACCATGCCCTTGCGGTGATGGAACGTAGTTTGCAAATGGCTAAGCATTATGCCGAAGTGGACGAACGTTTGGTGCTTATGGCGGCAGCTTGTCATGACATCGGACTTTGTGCTGGACGCGAAGTGCATCACTTGGAGTCGGGCAGAATGATTCGTGCTGACCGTCAACTGGCTGCATGGTTTACACCGCAAGAGATAGAAATAATTGCTCAAGCGGCTGAGGATCATCGTGCCTCAGCAAAATCGAAACCGCGTAGCATATATGGGATGATTGTGGCTGAGGCGGACCGCATCATTGTGCCGCATACGGTTATTAAACGTGCCCTATTGTATGGATTGGATCATTATCCAGAACTCTCACGCCCTCAGCAATATGAGCGCATGGTGCAACATCTACACAAAAAATATGGTGAGGGTGGCTACTTGCAACTTTGGTTGCCTGAGAGTCCGAATGCTGAACCGCTGAAACAGTTGCGCGAAATAATAAAACAACCTGAACGGATGCAACAAATTTTTGACGATATTATGAAGGATATTCAAAATCCATAAAAATATTTTCAGTGCTTATTTCTTAGAAATTTATTGAGAATATCGGAGCCCAAACTGCGTCATTGACAATAAAAAAACGAAAATCCGCCCCTTTCGTTTTGTAGTACGCTCACCTTGCACTATCTTTGCAGAAGATAGGCTGCACCTCAGCAAAAATCTCAAGCAAGCTTGGCTTTTTGCATTCGGTTTGCACTATCTTTACAGAAGATAGGCAGCGGTTCGGCAATAAAAATGAAAGCCTTGCAGGTTTTCCTTTTCTATTGCACTCACCTTGCACTATCTTTGCAAAAGAAAGAATATACATCAAAAAAACCTATAGAAAATGCTCGACGTAAAGAAATGCCTCAGCGACTGCGAGGATAAAATGGACATGAGTGTACTCCACTTGGAAGAAACGCTCGCACAAATCCGTGCCGGTAAGGCTAACGTACATATTTTGGACGACTTGCGCGTAAATTCATATGGTTCAATGGTGCCTATTAACAATGTGGCTGCCATTACGACACCTGACTCGCGCACAATTGCCATTAAACCTTGGGAAAAATCAATGTTCCACATTATTGAAAAGGCTATCATTGATTCGACCATCGGTATTATGCCCGAAAATAATGGCGAAATCATCCGCTTGGGTATTCCACCTCTCACCGAAGACCGTCGTAAACAACTCACGAAGCAGTGCGCCAAAGAAGCTGAAGAAGCTAAGGTGGCTATCCGCAATGCACGTCGCGATGGTATCGACAAACTCAAAAAGGCTGTGAAGGATGGTCTTTCTGAAGATGTGGAGAAGGATGCCGAAAACGATTTGCAGAAGATTCACGACAAGAAGATGAAGCAAATTGAAGAAATCCTTGCTGCTAAGAACAAGGAAATTATGACTGTTTAAAAAGATTTGTTTTGAAATGAGGTTGGAGTTCCGTTTATAAACAAAGAACGCAGCCGATGTTCTCATAAACTCTCTGACTACATTTTATAACACCCTTGTAGAGGTGCTTGCCAAGCCAGAATGCTCATGCACTCTCCTTGGCAAGCCCTTGTATATTTTGCACTGAATGCACGGAAAAGTTATTAAAAGCACAGGTAGCTGGTATGTGGTGCGCACCGATGATGGACGCATCGTGGAATGTAAGGTGAAAGGTAACTTTCGCTTACGCGGCATACGCTCAACAAATCCCGTTGCTGTGGGAGATGGGGTTACCATTAAAGAACAGCAAACTGAAGGAAAAGAGGAAAACGCTGCCTTTATTACCGAAATTGACGAACGACGTAACTACATCATTCGCAAAGCATCGAACTTGTCAAAACAAAGCCACATCCTTGCTGCGAACGTGGACATGGCTCTGCTTGTGGTGACGATTGCACGCCCCGAAACGAGTACTACGTTTATTGACCGTTTCTTGGCTTCGGCTGAAGCTTATCGCGTACCTGTGTGCATTGCTTTTAACAAGACTGATGACCTTACGGACGATGAGCACGAACTGCTTGACTATTGGAAGGCACTCTACACGAACATTGGTTATGACTGCTTCTGCATCTCGGCTCTAAAGAATGAGGGCGTGGATGCTTTGGCGCAACATCTTCAAGGTAAAACTACGTTATTGGCAGGACACTCGGGCGTGGGAAAAAGTACTTTGCTCAACTTGCTCATACCGGATGCGCATGTACGTACGGCTGAAATATCGGATGCGCACGGCACGGGTATGCACACCACTACCTTTAGCGAACTCTTTGAACTGCCTAACCACCAAGGTGCTTTGATTGATGTGCCTGGAGTTAAAGGCTTTGGCACGTTCAACATGGAACCTGAAGAGGTGGCTCACTACTTTCGCGACATCTTTGCCATCTCGGCAGACTGCCGCTTTAATAATTGCACACATACGCACGAACCGGGTTGCGCTGTGCTGCAAGCTCTCGAAGAACACCACTTGGCTCCTTCGCGCTATGCCTCGTATCTCTCGATGATGGACGATAAGGAGGAGGGAAAATATCGCGCGGCTTACTAAACTTTGTTATTGAACTTTTTTCAAGAGCCTAACGCTTCTCTCCTACCCTCTCTCTTTTTCTTTAAGTAGGTTCTCACAATGTAAATATTTTTGAGCACCTACTTACCAAAAACCTCAAACCTTTTGTGCCTTATGACCGTTATTATTATTTTGGCTGTATTTGCCCTTATCTTGGGCTTGCTCGAAGTGTTTGTGCTTCCAGGCTTTGGTTGGGCTGGCATTGGATCTATTGCTTGTGCCATTGTGGATGCTTACCTCATTTATGCTGAATATGGCGTGACTTGGGCTTGCACCGCTATTGTCATTGCTCTTGTGGTGCTTGGCATTATGCTGTATGGGGTGGCTCACTCGCGCACCTTTGACCGTATGAGCCTGCACACTGCTATCGACTCAACAAACGCTACTCCCGAACAACTCTCTATCAGTGTGGGCGATAAAGGACGTGCCTTAACACGACTTGCCTTGGTGGGCAATGCTGAAATCAATGGCAAACAGGTGGAGGTGAAATCTGCGGGTAGTTTTATCAATCCGGGTACTCCCATTTGCGTGACGCATGTATGCGAAGCTACTATCACGGTTGAACCCATTACTGACACACAATAATATATATATAAATAAGAACGTGATGAAAATTAAACATATACTTCCTCTCCTCTTTTTAACCTTGGGCGCAACTTCGGCTCATGCCACATTCCCCGTGCGTCGCACCATTGTGCATCAACAACCCGATGGCACATCGGTTACAATAAATGCGCTTGGCAACGGACGCTATACTCTCTACACTACAACCAATGGTGTGGCTGTGTTGCCTGGTAAAGATGGTCACTTTTACTACGCTCGTCGCAATGGTAAGGTGTTGGCTCCCTCTAACTTATTGGTAGATGGGAAAAATCAAGTCTCTACGACTCGCATGCCTCAACAGCTTGTGAGTGCTACTGAGGCTTCTGCCCTTATGGAAGAGGCTTGTCCGCAACAACCCTTGCTGCGCATTGACAATGAGGGTTTGCACACACAGTCGCTTACCACTTCAACTGAAGATGGTTTGGGAAAATATGGCACCTCTGCACAAGGTGCTGTGCAAAGCATTGGCAAACCTGTGTTGCCCGTTGTGATGGTTAACTTTGCTGACCGCAAATTCCGCGAGGACCATGATGCTAAAAAGATTTCGCGTTTCTTTAATGAAAGCGGCTATAAGGACGAGGCAGGTTCTAAGGGGTCTGTACGCGACTATTTCTTGGCACAAAGCGACAGCTTGTTTGCTCCACAGTTTGAGGTTGTGGCACAAGTTACATTGCCCAATGGATATGCCTACTATGGCAAGGACAGTCAAAGTGGAACTACCGACCCCAATAGCATTACTTTTGTGAAAGATGTGTTGGCTGAAGCAGAAAAGCAAGTCGATTTTTCAAAATATTGCTTAGAGGGTACAAGCAAGGTGCCAATGGTGGCACTGATGTTTGCTGGTCCAGGTCAGCAGTCTTCGTTCGAGGATGGAAATAGCGACTATCTTTGGGCAAAATTCCAACAATCTTCGTTCAGCGTTAATAATAAAACAGTGACGATTGGCTCTTACTTTATGGGTAACGAATTGTTGCAGCAATATGGTTCGTCACCTAACGACATTAAAGGGGCTGAGTTAGATGGTGTTGGTTTATTCTGCCACGAGTTTGGTCACGCACTTGGTTTGCCCGACTTTTATAATACATCCAAATCGAGTGGCTCTTTCACCACTATGGGCTATTGGGACATTATGGACTACGGACAGTACTTCTACGATGGCTATCGTCCTGTGGAATACACTGCCTACGAACGTAGTTACATGGGTTGGTTGCCTGTAGAAGAACTGACTGATGTTGCACAATTTGTGCGTGTGTTGCCTCTTGATGGTTCTGTTAAGAACCGCGAAGGTGCACGTGCTTATGTGGTTCGAAATCCAGAGAATAAAAAAGAATATTACATTTTCTCTGCTCCACACTCTAATAAGTGGCATGCTTCGATGATGGGCGAAGGACTCTTTGTGTTACACGTGGACTATGAACGCGCTAATTGGAATGGTAATAGCGTCAACACGAAGGCAGACCGTCAACGCATGACTTATGTGCCTGCTGACAATGTGAAGGAAGGTAGTGGCTCGGGATTGGGTCTGAACATTTCGGATTTGTTTAAACGCATCAGTGCTGACCTCTTCCCCTTGCAAAACGACACTATTAACATTAACTCGCTGACAGATGACACTACGCCTGCCACTATACTCCATACAGGGTCTACGAAGAAACTCTCACGTCCCATCTACAACATTGAGCGTCAAGAGGATGGTAGTGTAACTTTTAGCTATCTCGATGCCACACTCACGGGAATCAATCAAGTGTTGACTCCTGCACAGGCGTCAAAAACCAATACAACAATCTACGATGTTTTGGGTAGACGCATCCCTTCATTACAACAAGCTGCTCCTGGCATCTATATTGTAGGTGGACGCAAGGTGGTTAAGAAATAAGAATTTTATAGCTAGCGAAAGTGATAGGGCATTAGGCTGATAAAGAAGTCATCTAAACTTTTCTGACAAAGATTAGATTTAAACTTTTAGACGACTTCAAAGAAACGAATAATCAAAACACAAAATAAAAAGAATAAATGGGTCTTATCGAATTTAACAAACTCCCCATTAACACGCTCGTAGGAGCTGACTGGAAAACTTTTAAAGAACTCACTGCAGGACGTACAGTTGATGGTCCATGGAAAGGTAAATATCGTCTGACTAAGGCGGTTTGCCGTTTGCTTTCGGTACTTGCTCCTTTGCAAGACCGTCGTTACAAGAAATTGCTTGCCAACACACCGCTTAAGAATGACCCTGTGTTTATTCTTGGACATTGGCGTTCGGGTACTACTTTTGTACACAATGTGCTCTCATGCGACAAACGCTTTGGTTATTGCACTACTTACCAAACGGTTTTTCCACACCTCATGATGTTTGGACAACCTTTCTTTAAGAAGAACATGTCGTGGCTTATGCCCGACAAACGTCCTACCGACAATATGGAATTGGCTGTTGACCTTCCGCAAGAAGAGGAATTTGCCATTTCAAACATGTGCCCATATACCTTCTACAACTTTTGGTTCTTCCCCAAATACATGCAAGAGTATTGCGATAAGTACCTTATTTTTAAGGATATTACAAAGCCCGAACTCGATGTATGGGAAGAGACCTTCCGCAAACTCATCAAGATTTCGCTTTGGAACACAGGAGGTGAACAATTCCTTTCAAAGAATCCTCCTCACACGGGTCGCGTTAAGGAGTTGGTAAAGATGTTCCCCAATGCCAAGTTTATCTACTTGATGCGTAATCCTTACACAGTGTTTGAGAGTACGCGTTCTTTCTTTACCAACACCATTCAACCTCTCAAACTCGAGGAATTCAGTGACGAGGCTATTGAACAGAATATCCTTACCACTTACCGCAAACTGCACGACCAATATGAGGCAGACAAGCACCTTATCCCCGAAGGTAACTTGATTGAAGTGAAGTTTGAGGACTTTGAGGCTGATGCACTTGGCATGACCGAAAAGATTTATCGCACGCTTTCACTCCCAGGATGGGACAATGCAAAAACGGCTATTGCCCAATATGTTGGTTCGAAGAAGGGATACAAAAAGAACAAATATCAATACGCTGAACGCACCAAGCAACTCGTTGAAGAGAATTGGGGCGATGTATTGGAACAGTGGGGTTACAAACTTTAAATGTGATAAGTAGTTATTCAAAATAACTTCGAACACCTACTTAAAAGGGTTAAGGGGAAGTGGCATACGGACACACTTTTTACTTAACCCTTTAGGGTGGTTCTAATAATTCTGATAAGTTGATTTGTGCCCTATCGTGTGTGTATT
>OBIB01000193.1_pt1 | contig 24447 bp, 34 predicted proteins | sample 1496261 | NCBI WGS metagenome assembly OBIB01 (sample SAMN05065771, study PRJEB22554) | human gut metagenome | biome: ENVO:2100002; feature: ENVO:00000062; material: ENVO:00002003 | host: Homo sapiens | place: USA
GAGATGCAGCGTAGTCTCGTGGGCTCGGAGATGTGTATAAGAGACAGCAACAAAGTTAAAGAAGCATTGGGTAGCGCAAGCTACCTTACATATCACTGGAGGCAGTACTCTTTCGAGCAGCTTGAAAAAGAAATGGTTAGAGTGTGTGGCCTGTGCGATAAAGCATTAGGTCGTTTCAAAGATGATAGCATTACAGACTTCGAGCGAGGTCAGTGGTCGGTCATTCAGAACGTTATTGGCTATGTCGAAAACTATAGCTTGTCGGCAGAACTTTGCCGTGAAGCAAGTATTGGCTACAAGAAGATAAAGGCTCTACAGAAGGATTGCGGTTACTCCTATAAGGAAGAAGTTAATAACTTCTTAAAGGAAAGTCGTAATAGTGGAACTGATTTAAAATTGGAGGAATAGTTATGGAAATTAATGAAAAAATAAATGAAATAATTCAACAAGCAAAAGAAGAAGGAGCTTATAAGGAAAATTTTGACGCATTTGAACAAGAGGTATATGACCAAGGTTTTCATGATGCAATTTATTTCATGCTGTGGAATCCAAGCGAGCGAAGTTGTTCTAATTGTCAGTATCAGAACAGTAGAGAGCTATGTGGGGAAGATTACTGTGGGCAAAAATACTGGAGCCCAAAATTGGAGGAATAGTTATGGCATGGGTAGCAGTTAATAGGTATGGTGACGAATACGTCTATGAAGCAATTCCAGAACGACTTCAATCTGTATGGGCGCCAACATTTTGTGAATACGAAAATAGAGTGTACGACTACGTAGAACTTCCTAAAGGCAGCATTAAGAAGCTCATCGGAAGAGAATTAAGCTGGAACGATGAGCCAGTAGAACTTAAATAAGAATAGATATGGCAACATATAGAATAGTAGATATGTATCGTAAAAGTAAGGCTGTTAAAAGCATACATTACGATTCTTGGGATGAGCCAATATATGCTTATCGTGTAGATAAGAGACATTCATTTCTCTTTGGACTTATCCATTATTGGGATTATGGCGCATATAACCTTTGCCCTGAGTATTTGTTTTCTTCGATAGATAAAGCAAAAGAAGCTATATTGAAAGTAGATAAAAGTAAAAGAATAACAATTTTATATGAATAGCGTATGAAAACAGAAAATATCAAGTTCAAGGCTAAACGTCTTGACAATTACACTTGGGTAGAAGGTTACTTCTATGCTGAATGTGGTAACACTTACATCATCGAGGATAGGCAGAGTGAATCAATGCTTAATAGAAACGAGGCACATCAGGTTGACCCTTCTACCGTCTGTCAGTTTACAGGATTGACAGATTGTAAAGGCAAAGAATTGTTTGAACACGACCTAATACATATTGTAGGTTCTAACTATGCTGCCGAAGTGATTTGGTCGGAAGGTCGCTATGCTTTTATGGTGGTCTGCGAGGACAAACATTCTTATGGTCTTTACAGTGTTCTAAAATCTTGTAAGATAGAAAGAATTGGCAATAAGTTCGATAAGGAGAAATAGCTTATGAAAAGTATATTCTCTATGTTTGCTTACTGGGATAGAGTACATCAATTCCAAGACGGACATATCAAAGTGGAAAGAAACCTTGCTTGGAGAAGAAAGTATCTTCATGTTCGTAATCGTAATAAACAATTAATCTTTTAGTGTATGAAAGAAGAAACAAGAAAAGTGGTAGTTCTCGATTGGGAGGATAAAATTAAGCTACAACAAGTTATCAAGGATTTAGAACAAATCTCTGTGCCTTACCACAATCCTTGCAAGGAACTCACAGATATCAATAATGCAATTTACTATCTCAGAACAATTGAGGAAAAATTAATTAGTATATGAAAAATAATATTTTTAACTTAATTTCGAATTTTTTGGTAATACTCTTTATGTTAGGGGTGTTGAGCATTGTGTGTTGGTATATTTCGGATTGTGATAAAGAACCTGCAAAGAAAATCAGTACAACAGTATTTACTGAGAATGGGCATGACTATCTGATTGTGGACACGAAACACGGAGTTTGTGTTATTCACGCAGAGAGCTGCCCTTGTCATAAAAAGAAGTAGCTATGAAAAAGGAAATATTTGACTTCTCGGAGGCTTTAAAGCGTATGAGAAAAGGAAAGCTCGTAAAGCGAGAAAATGGGCTTTATCCGTTTGGTATTGACGAGGAAGGAATATTCTATCATTATGGGCATCATATATTCAAGGAAGAAAGAATGCTCTCAGAGGATATACTTGCAACAGACTTGGAGGAGGTGTAAAAGATGAAGAAAAATGTATTGACCCTCACAGTCAGCAAGCAATGGTTCGACATGATTGTTGCTTGCGAAAAGACCGAGGAGTATCGGGAGATAAAACCTTATTGGATTAAACGTCTGACCACCAACTGCGAAGTAGCTTATGATGTGGCGGCAGAAACACATTGTGGAGAGGTGCTGTATCGTCCTTACACCCACGTTCTATTCGTCAACGGCTACCGTAGGGATAGCCCGCGTATTGAGAAGGAGATTTGCGGCATCACTATCGGCAAGCCAAAGAGAGGTATGTGTCCAGACGGATGGTTGGATCATGAATTCTTCATCATTAAGTTCAAATAATCAATCCCCACCCAGCCATCACGGTTGGGTGGGGATTTTTACAATGAATATAATTCAAAAAAACTTAAAACATAATAACTAAAACCCATAAAACTATAACCTATTCACTAACCTATCTAAACATTCGTCCAGTTCTTTCGGGTACCACACTTTTTCGGTAAACCCGAGTCTTTTCTTTCCAGCCGGCAACTTCCCATCCTTCACATATCTTCTAAAAGTAGAAGATGGCAGCCTGGTATATTTACAAGCCTCAGCAAAGCTGATAGCCTCATCCTTGTTGGCCAGCCGATGGAGATAGTCAAACAGAAAGGCCGACTGCGTTCTGTTGACAAGACATCTGCCCGACCTTATCCTGTCGTGAAACTCCATCAACAGGTTGTCTATAGCCTCCAGTTCCTCGCTTATCTTCACCATATCAATGTCGTTTATACAGCTTCACACCAATCACGAAAAGCAGCGCAATCACCAATGCGGCAAAAAACTTCCCCATCGCTACAAAGAGCCTTTCGCTCCTACTCATCTCCTTCTCCACAGGGTAAGCAACGTTCACACTGTCACGTTTCACGACTGTGTCCTTCTTTACCTTATATATATTATGATACCTGTCCCTATACAATGTCTTGTTTACGTACAGAGTATCTCCCTTTCTCTCCACATACACCGAGTCTTTCAGATACACACTGTCCTTTCTTACGGTCGTGTCCACCCTCGTTATGTACTCAGTATGAACCTCAGGCACACTCACGTACTTCGTCTTGCAGCCTCCAAGTACCAACCCGGCTAATATCACCAATATCGCAATGTTAAACTTCATGAGCACAATACCTTTTTACATTTTGCCAACCATCTTTTCCTGCTCGCAAGCCCGTTGGTCCCTCCGTTAATACGTTTCGTCACTGCCACTACATTGTCCTTGTCGGCCAACTCGTTCAGTCCGTGCTTCCACCACCACCAGGCACCACTCTTTGTAGCCCCGAGAGGCTTTTCCAGCAGTTCCGGATTCTCCATGATGTCGCCCTTGCAATATCCAGAGTCCTGATAAGCCTTGTAGTTGGCTCTGCCTGTAATGTGCATCAGCCCTCTGCCCTTATATCTCGCGCCATCACCCTTCATGCTGTTACCGAGCATCTTGCCAAGCCTTCCATCCTCGTATTTTCTGAAGTACGATGGCTTCCCGAGTTCTCTCATACATCTCAGCCCGCTGGTCTCATGGCATACCTGAGCCATGAAGTGAGCCATTCTCAGGGGTGTATTGATATGAAAAACATCACACCACTCGTTGATATAATGCAGAAAGTAGCTCACTCTGTCCCAGTCTTCCAGGATTTCATACATCTGCAGTCTCGTTATCTTCATTCCTCTGCCTCCTGCTGTTTCTTTAGCACCTCAGCAAAAGCCTTTGCCAGGTCGTCTTTGTTCTCCAATAGTATGCTGATTGTCTTTTCCTGCTTGCGTATCTCTGCCTTCTGCCATGACTTTTCCCTCACACTCATGAATTCGCAAAACACGCAGTACCCTGCCCATATCATCGAGAATACCGGGAACGGCATCACGATGCAGGCTATCAGGTCTATGCACACCGTTACCATGAATGGCGAAAAATACTTTCTTGCCTTGTCGCAGGTTTTCTTTAGCCCCATGCTGGTCGTAGCCTCTCCGTTCTGTCTCGCTTTCTTGATGCCGAAGAACAGGTCTACGGCCATAGATACGATAAGAGCACCCATACAGATAGCTATCACCAGCGCCGATCTGTATAGATGCTCTTGCAAAAATGTATGTATTATCTCTGTCATATCTTTGATTTTTGTTGCCTACAAAGATATGCGCTTTTCTTTCACCTTTTTCTCTTAGTAGTCTTACCTATCCCATCATGTACCAGAATATCTTATCTGTAGGATGAACAGTATCCTCGTCCGTCAGAAAACTTACCGCCAACTCGCTCATCCTCCCCATCAGACTGCCTTTGTCCTTCGTCCATTTTCTCACCAACTCTATGTGGTTCGAATACATCAGGTTCATCGTTACCGCGAAGTCCCATAGATTGTAGTCCGGTATGTCCTTCCCTACGCGTCTGTACTCCTTTTCAATAGCCTCGTAGCTCACAAATGGAGCATAGCTCCTGTGGGTATCACTGTCGTAGTAGTACATCTGTGAGATGCAGCCTCTCGCTGTCAACTCGTCAAAATGACTCACTCCGTTCTTGTAGTATTGTATGGATCTGTAGGCATTCTCCTCCTGCTCCTTACTCATACCACACTCTCCTTCTTCCAACATTCTAAGCGCATTTCGTACCTCGCTCAAAAGTAAGTTTAATGAATCCATAAATGTAAAGTATAATTGTGAATATAATAAATATATGATGCGCCTCTATCTGTTCCGGGCGTATCATCCAGCTCTTGTAGTATATTCTGATGGCATTAATACCGAAAAAATAAAGGAAGGGTATTCTGAACATCCAGCAGTATTTATAGAAATAACTCGCTGGCAGCATGGCAAGCGGCATATAGACATAAGCCAGTATATACAGCCATATCACGCAGTTGCCGTTCATATCTGTGTCAAGGATAATGGGACGCGAATATCTCGAATAGTCCCAAACTCCGTACCAGTGACCGAGCATTAGCGGGATGGGCATCCACTTCACCCCAATCTCATACAGCTTGAATATGCCTCTGTCAAGCAATCGCGAACGTATCGCACGCCGCTCTTCTTCCGAAAGCGGACTTTCTTCTTGTTCTGTTTTCATAACTTTCAGTTTTTTATTTATTTTTGGTTAGTTTGAGCTAATTGTACACCAAATTCGCCTTTTACATTACAATTCGCTGCAAATATAGATATTTTTATAATAATACGTTACTTAAATAATATATTTTTAGAATCTTTAACGATAAATATACTACTTATTATTTGGATTTTGTCTAAATAATGCATATTTTTGCAGCGTACTATAATAAAATAACCTATGCCAAGAAGAGGATTTGACCTTACAGTCGCTATGAGGCGCGATTTACTTAGCGCCTACAGGCAAGTCTACACCAACTGTCATTCTCAGAAGGAGGCGTGGATCAAGACGGCTCGTCATGATGCTCCTCGGTTCTATGTCAGCCCCAAAACGGCTTACAATGTCCTGCGCTATATGGTACGTGGCGATTTTACTGTGGTCGATGCCAAGAGCCCAAGAGAGCAACGTATGTACTACGAACTGTTCCGCAGACTCGACAAGCTGTCTCAGCAGAAGGAGTTCATCGGCAAGTCACTGTGGTTCATCACTCCCTTCTTGGTATCTCAGCCTGCGCCAGAGTTCTATGCAAGCATAGAAACAGTGCGAAAGGCTATTAGTTGCGGAAAGAAATATGGAGAATATTATCATCACAAAGAAATCTTCGGCAAAGACAAACTTTCTGATAAAGACCTTGCTCACTTGCGTAAGTCTGGCGGTTTTCATCGCCCGTCCAGATAATGCAGGCTTCTTCCCCGGAAGTAGCTTCGTCTCTCATCTTACATATTCGTTTTGTCACGCCAACATTTTTCATCTTGCAGCCAACCTCGTTGTCCTGTGGTCGCTGCGCAATCGTATATGTCTTTGCGCAAGCCTCTTCGCTGCGGTTTTGGCGAGTTTCTTGCCGACGTATGTGTCTCAGCCCACTGTCGGGCTCTCGGGAGTTATCTTCGCTGCCATAGGCATAATGTGGGGTAAGACTGGCAGATTTTGGGACTCCTGTTGCGTGGTTATGCCTTTCATCGTTCTCACGATGCTCATGCCTGGAGTCAACGGCATACTTCACCTATGGGCATACATGATTGGTTTTATCATCGGACGTATTGTTACTAAATATTCACACATTCCATACTTTTGAAGTAATTTGATTTCACTATCAAAAGAGGCGGTTGCTCGTGATGAGTAGCCGCCTCTGTTCTTTTGTCTTATTTGTCTTCTCTCCGCTTCTGTACCTCTATCACGGTTCCTGCATACGAGTCAGATGCCCGAAACCCAGTAAGCGTGTATCTTATCTTGAAGTATGCCCAAGGCTTACCGCCAAGACTGTTCAGCTTCCTCCAATGTTTGGCATTGTTGCTTCCCCATACTTCCAGTTTCACCTTGCCGTTATCCGATGTGTCCATAAGGTGTTTGACGGACCTCAGCGATTTCTGCATAATGCTTCCTCCCAGTTTCAGGGCTCTTGTCGTAACGGTTCCGCTGTAAGTATTATCGTCATGAACGATGTCTGGCTTGGTCGTAAGCGAATAGACGTTTCCGTCCGTATCTTGTATCAGATTGTCTGGGTAGTCGTTCGCCATCGCCTTTGCCTTCACTCCGTTCTCCACTACCGAAAAAGTCTTGTCCACCATATTGTAGATATACTGCCAGGGGTACACCTTGCTGTATATCCTTAGGAGTGAGTCTCTGTAGTCGTAGGCTATAAGGCAGTCCTTTAGATAGTTAGCAAATCCGCCATCCTGCATGCTTGACCTACCTTTTAGCTGTTCACTCATACAAGCAACTTCTGCTCCGCTCGCTGCCATCAACCCCTTCTCCGAAGCAAAGTACACCAGTTTGTCAGTAGGCACAAGTGGAGAGTTCTCAAGGCATACTTCTCTCGATATGGGGTGTATACTGCCGTACATTCCTTCGTTTGTCACGCTCATGGCGTATATACCTTCTGATGTGAATACCATCAGTGGATATTGACCGAACTGGCCCTGACTGATAGCCTCTGTGTTCGCTATGATCCCAAGTATGCTTCCCGTTCCTACGGTGTTATCTCCACTCGCTTCAAATAGGAATGGGTTGTTCACCACAGAAGTGTAGATATTTGAGTCCAGCGTCTCGTGGGCATTCGGATCCACCACCGGCCTTGCATTGTTATCTTCAAATCCGTCATACGTTATTCTCGGGAATGGCAGTTTGTCAAAGCAGTATGCTCCGTTCAGCCTTGGGTGTACTTTCAGTTTTATGTGGGCTGCGCTCCCAGTGTCCTTGTCTATAATCAGCATTTCTGTTGCATTAGGGTCTGGGTAGTATATCCAGCTGCTTATCATCTCAGGCAAGGCCGTGTAATACCCGTCTGCTTTCACCCATGCGTCCATGCTGTTAGCTACTATATGTGTGTATATTTCGTATTCCTGCGCATCATGGGAAGGCTGGATAACGCCCGACATTCCAGGTTTCTCTCCTGTTGTGATAGGTATAAAGTCGCTGAAACCGCTGAATGGTTTTCTCTTCACACCTGTCATATTCAGACGGTTATTGTATGGGTACACTTTCTTCGCCACCATAGTTGCCCATCCGTAATAATCATCCGTCTTTAGCTGCTCTTGCTCCGTCAGCGTTTCTACCACATGTTTGGCTATAGGAGCATATTCAAGTTTACCATTCGCCTCATCTGTCTTTATCGCAAAGAGTTTGTAAAACTGCGTCTTGCTCATCAACTCATCTATAATCTCCCTGTCCGACTTTACATGCTTTGGCATGATAACCGAACGTGCCTTGTATTTATCATAGGTAAACTCGTAACTATGATTGAAGTCAACAGTGAAATCTATTCCACCGCCTAAACCTTCCCGTTTGCCAGAAACTTGGTTCATATAGCAGTAGCCATCCATTTCTAACGGCTCTTTAAACTCGAAATCTCCATCTATATCAAAAGGCCTTACTTCATCGGAAGCAAACACTACAATCTCTTTCACAATGTCTTTCCAGTTGTCAGCACCCTCTATAGAGGCTTTGTAGTATAGGTCACTATGTCCGATGGAGTATATAAAAAAAATAGCTGCACTACTATTAACGTTCTCTAAGTCTAATGTCTGCCCGTTAACAGCTTCTTCATATACTTCCCCACGGAGACGGTATGGTGCTATTTTGAAGTTTCTGTTGATTGTCGGACATACAAGAATAGGATTGCTGATTCTTGCATAAGAACCATCGTGCAGTTTTAGAGCATATCTTACAAAGAATGGGAAGCAGAACTCGTTTATTTCTTTTGCCTCCTTTATTACAGACGCAACATGACCCTGTACGGCTGTTTGGAATGCTTTTATCTTGTTTACATCGTTTACTGGCTTATAAGTCCAGTAGGTGGAGGTTTTACTGGTCGTTACGCTGGTCAGGCTTCCAGAGTCGTCGTAGTAGGCTTTTTTCTTGCTTGTTTCACAGAACTCTCTTATATCGAGAGGAGTTACCTTGCCGCTGCCTACCATCAGGTCGGTGGCAAACGTACTGAATTCCACCTTTGGCTTGGGGAGTTCTGTTCCCAGGTCTACATACTTCGTACCTTTGAATAACAGGTAATGTATGCCGTTCTCTGTAACACATATCAATGTATTGCCCACACTCGTTATCTCAGAAGGTTCTCCTATACTAAACGTCTGGCCGCTATCCTTGTCTATCCCGTCATCCGTCATTTTGTAGCAGATGATAGACTGCGTATGCTCCAACTTTCCGATAAGGTTTTTGTGATCTGCCATCTTGTGCACATACATGATTGTATATGATGTTTGGCCGATTTTCACTGGTTTCTGAACAGGCTTCAGCTCTCCGTCTCTGTAGATAAACCCGTCACAGACCTCCAGCTCGTTGTCCTCACTCATCAGATCACTGGGCACGTTGGTCATGCCTTTGCCGAAACTCAGCACTTTTCTTTCTGTATTCCTTTCCATAATAGTCTTTCGTTTTAGAATTTTGCCATCGAGTGTACGCGGTCTCCCTTTGGCGTGTCGCTCTTCTTAGGTGCCCACCTTGGTTTCTCCATGTCGTTGGCACTCACCCATAAGCCTATTGCCGTACTCATCAGCACATCGTCATGGTTGCCGTTACCTACAATGTTGCCAAGGCTTCCGTTGTCGTGCCGCTCATATATCCTCAATTCGTGATACATCTCTCTGTCTGGTTCCTTCCACAGCATATCGTCCACATACTGCTCCAGGTTGTCTATCACCCAGCCTTTCGTTAGCTTGTTCGTTTGAAATCCGTACTTCGCGAGCACGTTATCCTTCACGTCCTCTGGGCTTGACGTTCTCTGATACAGGTTGTCGTAATAGAAGGCTATCTCGTTGATGATACTTCCAAAGTGATCGCCCTCTGTGTTGTTGTTCTTCTCGCGGTCTGCCGTGTTGCTTTCTATCACCAGTAGCGCATCGTCATAGAAGTGGGCCAGCGCTGCCGCCATCCATGCTATGCGGTCATGCCTCTCGTGCCCCCTCCATCTCGCCACCACCTCAGGCTTGCCTTTTATCGTAGGTATCATGCCGAAACGGTCTATCACTGTCATCACCGTGTAGTCTGATGTTGATGACTTACCGCCGATATCCACACTCACCACATATCTGTTCTCCACCTTCAGCTTGTTGGGCGCAGCCCATATCTTCAAGCATCCTGTCCCGTCATTCCTTATACTGATAGATGATTTCTGTATAGTGCTGTCGTTCTTGTTTCCGTCTACCACGATGTCTGCCGTGTACATCGGGTCTTTCTTGTAGCGCTTCTGCAGGTCGTCTATGCTGTATGGATTGAATACGAGGTTACCTGAGTTTCTAAAGGCATCCTCCTCGTCTATTGGAGCCTCAGTAGCGCAGAAGGAGTGCGTGGTGAACTTGTTGCGGAAGTTTCTGTACCACTCTATGGCCTGCATACAGGCACCCTTCTCCCACATTCGCCAGAAGAACTTACCTGTCTCTCTGTATCCTCTTGGGTTGGTGTTTCTGTCTCTATTCTGCAGCAGCCATCTCGCAAAAGCCCGCTCATCCTTTACCTCCTCCATGTCGTGCTCTATGAAGTAGCAGGGGATAAATATAAACGAGTAGGCATCATTATTGTCGGGGTTCATGGCGAGCTGACACTTGTCATAGAAGAAGCCCGAGTTTCCTTTTCCTGTACTCTCGAATACCTCGAGGTTGTCCTCTTGGTTTCTGATACCTCCCGAGATAGACGAAATCACACCTTCCGGGTCATGCTCAGGCGTTTTCTTCCAGTATGCCACCTCCGAGTAGTGTGCACAGTGGAAGTTGCTTCCGCGAACAGAGTCGAAGTTTTCAAATGATGCCACAGTCAGCGTGCTTCTTCTGATAGCCCTCATTCCATCCGTCACCTGAAAGTCATCGGGAGAGTTCTCGTAGGGCGAGAATTGCAGTTTTGCGCCGGGACAACCCACCGTCCATCCAGGCTGGTTCTCCAAAGCCTTTCTGTACATAGCCTTTATCTTCTTGGCCGTATTCTTCTGTTGAGCCAGCACAATAGCATTCCATCCGTCCCTTCTGTAGTCTTGTATCCACTTGATGTATAGCTGCGTCAGGGTCGAACCGCCCCATTGTCTTGCTTTCAGAATTACCACCCTGATGGCTGCTCCGCTGGTGCGCAAATCTTCGAATATTTTCAGCAGCTTTCGCTGTGGATAGTTCAGCTTGAAGGGCACCATGTTTCCCGTTATCTTGTCCTCTATCTTGTCTGTCGCGTATAGAGCGAACTCTGGGTCCTCACGAAACCTCACCTTCATAATCTCAAAGGTCAGTATCATGATGAGCTGCTTGGTATATCTGCTGCCTTCATCATAGTCTCGCCTCCACACACGGATAATAAATTCTCTCAGGCTTCCCAACTGCCTCAGCTGCCTGTACAGCAATGTGCGCATACACTCCTTCGGAACCCACATCTTCTTGATCATGAAATCCGAAAGCTCCAGCACCTCCCTATGCTCAAAGTCATAGCAGTTCTCACCAGTCCATGGGTCATACGTGCCGTAGATTTCTTCATATCTCCGTCTGTTCTCCTTTACAAGTTCGTCTATCTCTGCCTCTTTAACTATCGCCATCTGCTAATGATTGTAGTTCCTCAAAGTCAGCGTCCTTTATCTCGGGCACCTTCGACACGTCTATCTCATTATTCTCTCCCACTTTGGTCATACTCAGCGCTGCCAGCTGTTTAAAGTCCTCGTCCAGTCCGTGCGTCACACTCACCTCGCTCTGCTTGGGTATCATGTGCTTCATCAGGTCTTTGTATATGGTTGCGTATGTCTTTGGATCATACTCGGCCAACTGGTTCATGCAGTCCTCAAACTTCTCTTGATGACGGGCAAGGAAGTCTCTCAAGAACTCCTTTTGGGCGCTCTTCGTGGCGGGCAGTATACGCTTGGCTTTCTCTCGTTTCTCTGCCATCACCTCCCTCACCGTCTTTATATCGCTGTAGTCCTCCATGTTCTCTAAAATGGTTTATAGGGTTTATGCACACTGCCGGGTTTCGTAGCATTCGATGCGTCCAGTATGTCTAATTCTGCATCTTCTACCTCTGCAGCCTTGTCTGCCGTCAGCGGATCCTTGCTCGTCAATGTCAGTTTGAAATATTCATACAGCGCCCCTGCCGATATATAGTTATGTATGGCCTGCACCAAGGAGTCATACCTCGTATCATCCCAGTAGTCTGGCATCCTTAGCCATATCTCCTGTTCGTCCCACTCCTTGATAGCATTGTCTCTTACCACCCCCTCCTTTTTCATCAGATAGGCGCTCAGCAATCCTTCTGCCTTCTTCATGTACTTGTCAAACCATCGGTAGAACAAAGGCCGCTCATGGTCATTCTCACTTGTCGGCAGGGTGTCTGCCTGCGCATCGTTGATGCTTCTGCGGCTTCTACTCAGCAGGTTTGTCGTCGCATCTATGTCGTACCAAAGCTGGTTGGCATACACAAAGATATGCTTGTCTGTGTGGTAGCGGGTCGCCATAGGCTGCTTCGGTGCAAAGGGGTTGGGCGTTGCCTCCCATCCCCTTTCCCGGTCATGGTGCATGGGGTGTAATGTATTGAATTCCATATTACTCCTCCTTTGTTACGGTTATCTCTACTTCCCTCTTTAGATTGTCGCTATGACGGGAGAAAATGGTTACGGTTGTCACACCTGTATTTATAGGCACGAGACAGAAAGCATGAGGCTCAACACTTCTTTGTACTTCAATAATGCTGGGGTCGCTGCTTCTGGCTTCAATATCGTCTATTGCGCTATCGTCAATAGAATAGGATAGGGTAGTTTCCTTATTGCCAAGTTCAATAGTCACACCGCCTCCGTTGTCGCTTCCATCCACCTTTGCTGTCAGCGTCTTGGTGTATGGTATGGTTGGAACGGACGGACCGCTCAGCACAAAGCATCTGCGAATGTTCTGCTCGTCAAATGTCAATGACTGCAAGTAAGGTTCAGCCTGTTTAAGGTTGGTAGTTTTTAACCACCACTGATATATCATATAGTCTTCCACATACTTTGCCACTAATCTTGCCAAAGTATCAGAGAGTGTTCCGTTACACCTGCGAGATACGACTATAACAAACTCTACTATATCGTCATCCTTATCGTTGTAGTAGATAACGTTATCGCCTGATGTCTGAGCGTTTGGAGCCAAATAGTCTGCCAGTATAACCTTTGTAATCTCCAATGCTGATTGGAAATCGTGTGTTAAAGTGTTTTCGTGAACCGCTTCGTCACCAGCAGCTTCGTTAAAACTCATCTTGATGGCTCTGTCGTCTGTAGCGCCATCTATCTTGGCCTTTAGGTAGGTTGCCCTCTTTACCTCGTCAACTACTACCGATTTGATAATCTGAAATTTTAATATCATATCTTTCCTTATTTAATGGTTTCTAACTGTGGATCACTCTCTATGGAGCCTGTCATATCTTTCAGCGTTTTAGCTCCAGCCGAAGGAGCCTCTTTGTCGAACACAAGTTTTATTGCATCTTTCAGAAGCATATTTGCTTCATCCGAATAAACTTTGGCTTGCTCTGTACCGCTCAAAGTCAACACCATATAGGTTGTATATGCTCTCACGTATCCCCTAAAGCAACTCTCGAAAGCATTCTTGTGTCCTTCGTTTAGTCTGATAACATTGAAAGTGACTGATGCAGGAAGAGAAGAGTCAATATATGTTTTTACGACTGGTGCCAGTTCGCCCGCAAAACTGCGAACTGCAGATTCTATGTATTGCCTTATCACAACTTTCTCTACTGCCGATAAAGTCGTGTTTCCAAACAGAGAATCGCCTGCCTTGTCTTTCTGCCTCTTTGCGATAACAGAAACCTGCTTCATCACATCGCTTTCGATGGATTCCATGCTGATGGTTATCAATTTTGTCTCTTCTGCCATATCGCTTTATGCTGATTGTAAATACTCTTGTGCTTGGTTCACCGTTTCCTGGTTGGCCCCCTGCACCACTCCGTTCTCTATCTGTCCACCGCCTTGTGCTATTGCTAATTGCTGTTGCTGCTGATACATCTGCTCAAGATGTGCCTGCTGCTCCTGAACACTCGCAAGCAGCTTGTCTGCAAATGGAGCATTGATGTTCTGCAGATACTGCACCACGTTGATAGCACCCATTTGCAGCAACTGGTCAAGTCTGTCGTTTATCTGAGACTGATATGTGGTAGAGGCGGCTGCATTCTTGATGCTTGTCTTGAAGTGTACGTCTCTTGCCGTATATCGGTCGTAGAATATGGTGCTGTTGTTGTCTTTGTTCAGTATCTTTCTGCCGTTCTCGTAGTACTGCTGTATGGTCATACACTTCTTGGTGGCGAGCTTCTCTGCGAACACGTCCATATCCGATAGAATTGAGTACAGCGAGGTGGTGGCGTTCTGTGTCTCCTGGGCATATCTCGATGCAGATGTTCCTGCCGATGGCGTTTTGCCCTGCAGCGCTCCGCTCACGTTCGACACTTCGTGTATCAGGTTCAGCTCTATCTGCAGCAACTCGTTGGTGCCAATATTCACCGCATTCGAGGTGATGATGTCAGGCTTCACTTGTGGCATATTGGGCCTTGGTGTATAGAAACACAGTCCGTCATACTCCACTATCTCTTCGGCAAACTCTGCCGGACTCTTGCCGCCAAGCACGGTGGTTGGTATCATCCACACACCCTTCGAGCTGCTTCTTATCGCCATGTCGTTCATTACTATCAGGCGGTTGATGTATCTCTGCTGGTCTATCACGTTCGCCAAGAATGGGTGTATCTTGCCGTTGAGATACGGGAATAGCTTGATTGTAAACGGATGGCTCTTATAATCGTATGGGGTTTCCCCCTTGCACAGCACGGTTCCGTCTGGTGCCATATAGGTGTAGTACCAGTATTTGTCAGCTACTTCTTCCGATACGATGTAGGCTCTCTCGTCTTCTGGCACACCCCTATCGTCATACATTTTCTTGCGCTTAATATTGTCCGATCTCAGCTTCTCTATCATGGCCGTATCGTCCATATCCACCTTGAAGTACGAGTTGTTGGCATTCGTGGCTATAGGGTCAAAGCATTGTAGGCGCATCTTGGTCTCGGTAGTCCATACCTCTATCACTCTCACGTAGTGGTTCGACTTATTGGTGTGGTCAAAGCTTATGTTGCCAAGGTTCTTCTCCTCGTTGAACTCATACCCCACTCCGTCATCGCTCACGTCTTGTATGGAAAAGATGCTGTCAAGGTCATCTATCGTCAGTCCAAACTCCGGTCGCGCAAATTTCTGGTACAAATCTTCTCTGCTCACGTCATGCAGGCAACCTATCAGGCTGATGTCCTCATGTCTCGGGTCGCTGCCGCACTCGAAAAACATAAAGTCAGGCTCCATAAGCTCCGTCCACGCGTCAGGAAGTTCGAGCTGCTTCGACTCCCACCCCTCTCTTGCGTACATTTGGCCGCCTATCACATAGTCCTTGATGGCGTGATTCAACAGGTCTTGCATATACGTTGACTGCCAGTTGCATTGCAGGGTCGCGCTCATCATGTCGTTGATAGCTCTTGAGTCGTTGTCCCTGGCAAAGCATACGGGTTCCGTTCCTTGCTTGGCATAGAGGCCGCCTATAGACTCCAGTATGCTCGCCATCACGTTATTGCTCATTGGCGTAGTGTTCTTTCGCTCCATATACTCCCGTTCAGTCATGTAGACGTAGGAGCCGTGATCCCACACCTTGATGGTATCTCCCCATTGGTCTCCCATGCAGTATCTCATGGTTCTCGCCCTCGTCTCTCTTACCCCACTCAGGCTGTTCCATGCGCTCCTGCATCGCTGCAATAGCTCCATGTCGTTACCATGCGCTTGCCTCGATGCCCGGTTGATTACCGAACTGTACAGTTTCTTTCCAGGCATTACCCTGCTAAGAGTCAATATCCTTGCTTTTGTCATTTTTATATACAGATTCTTGTTGTTTTAGCGCAAAAATAAGAAATGTATATCCTCTCTTTGCCCATTGTTCCCCCTGTACGATTACCCTTGGTTACTAACGGAAAACCAAGCCTGTTTTTTCGTGATATTTGCAGAAATATTATTTACATAATTATTTTTAAAAATGACAAAGGAAGAACAAGCTAAAATGATGGAAGCTGAAGAGGCGGCAAAAGCCACTTCTGCCGACACGGAACACGATGCTCCTGCTGAGGACGAGCGCCCTAACCGCACGGCCTTCTCCAAGCGTTTCTCTAAGCGTCATTCCGACATCGACTTCGAGGACAAGGAGGCTCGCTATGGCGCCATGAACGACGATGCCGATATGCTCTCCAAGTACGAGGACAGCGGAAAGGCTCTCTCAAAGATGCTCGACAGCAACAAGTGGCTGGCGGCTATGGTGCTCGACTCTACACGGAAGAATATGCATCCTTTCGAGTGGATGGCTTCGCAGGGTATCGACATCAAGGCGGCACTCGAAGATGAGGAGCTGGGAAAGAAGGTGGCTACTCAGATTACCAAGTTTCAGGAAAAGGTAGCCGAACAGGAGAAGCACTCGCAGCAGCTCGATGACAATCTCCGAAAGTCTTACGAAACGTTACAGGGATTAGGACTCTCTGACGAGGAAACTAACGACCTGTGGGGCAAAGTGTTTGGCGTTATACAGGATGCCGAAGATGGCAATATCTCTGCCGAAACATGGAAGCTCTTTAAGAACGCATACAGCTACGATGCCGACATTTCTTCGGCTCGCGAGGAAGCTGCCATGCAGGCTCGTAACGAGAAGATCCAGAACAAGGTGCGCTCCTCTAAGACAGAGGGAGGTATGCCTCCTTCTCTTACCAATTCCGGAAGCGGAAACGAGCCTGCTAAGGCCATAAAGCGAGAGAGTTTCTTCGATGGCATCAGAAGCAATTAACCGATAACAATTTTTAAATAGTATATAACATGAAGAAAGTAATGAATTATTTTTCCTTTCAGTCCGTCTTAAAGATGGTGCTGATGTTACTCGCAGTTGCAACGGGTGGTGGCGTTCTCGCTTTGGCCGACAATGTTGAGCCACAGATTGGCAACGAGGGCGTTGAACCCGCATCTAAGGAAACGGTTGAGGCGAAAGAGCCAGTCAATCCTGATACTAACGACCGTTTGAGTCCAGGCGGTAAGAAGGATGGACAGGACCTAACAGGATCTCAGGCTTCATCCACTCAGCTTCGCGAGGGTGGTCTGCTCGACAAGGAGTGGGACTCCGAGATTGTCAAGTTCTATCCTTTCAAGACTCCTATCCTCTCTATCGTTCGCCGGATGGCAAAGACCGTCAATATCAAGAACTGGTCTGTCTCTCACCAGCGTGTGGGTGGCGAGACTCTTGATGGTCAGGTTACTCAGAAGATTGTAGCTGGCGATACAGTAGAAATCAACTCTACCAACTTCTCCGGATCTATCCGTCCTTTCTACAAGGGTACCACTGTCATCGTGTCGGGTGTTCCTGGTTACAAGGAGGGTTCTAAGACTAAGACCGAGGGCACACTCATGCTCTACGTCATTGAGGCTAACGGCAAGAAGGCTGTCATGCAGGCCGTTAATGGTATTCCTAAGAACGAGGGGGATACGCGCGAAAATCTCGATAACATGACTTGTCCTGAAATTCCGGTAGGCACTACTCTGCTCGCTGCTTCTTCTGCGGCTTCCGAGTCTCAGCTTACCATTACCCCAGAGAACTTCCAGCCTCGCGAGAAGTCTGTCTATGTACAGAAGAAGTTGCTCAACATCGTCTTTACTGACGACTACGAAAAGGTAAAGAAGGAGCAGCCTATCACGGTGGCAGACCTCAAGACCGATGCTATCATCAAGTACAATCTCCGTGCTGAGCGCACGTACCTGATGGGCATTAAGTCTCGTTTCAAGGCTGAGACTGGCGATGGCCAGATTGAAGATGTATACACCTCTGAGGGCATCATCAATCAGCTTACCAACACTTACGCCATTGGTGACGAGTACACTCTCTCCGACCTGATTGCTATCTCAAAGTTGCAGTTCACAGAGTTCTCTGAGAATGACCGCTGCTTTGCTTTCTGCGGCAAGAATGCCATCGAGAGACTTGAGAATATCAAGCTTGAGGGCAGCCATCAGAACGACTTCATCAACCACAATGAGTTCGATTTGTCGTTCAAGCGATTCAAGGACACATTCGGATCTCTCGACTTTATCTGGGCTCAGACACTCGACCTTATGGGCATGTCTGACTTCATGGTCATCTTCGACCCTAAGGCTTCACGTCGTTACGTCAAGATTGGTAAGCGCGAGCAGACCAACGATATGTCCAAGGGTGGCGGCGAGGTCCGTGACGCAAAGCGATGGATTCACCAAGAGGCAGACTCTGTTGCTCTCCGTGGTTATAACTCTATCCTTGTCGGCCCTGCAAGCAAGATCAACAAGATTGCTACCGAGTCTTTGGGCGCAATCATCTCTGCTGCTAAGCTTCCTGCTACTCCTGCAAAGGGTATGAAGGTGGCTCTTACTAAGGATTATGTCAATGGGGAGACAACCTACGAGGCTGGTACTGTCTATTACTACGATGGTTCAGCTTGGTCTGTATACGCAGGTCAGGACGTAGCTGCGTAACGTGAGCTCTTTTTCATTTCAACCAACATATATTTACTCATTCTGGGGGCGGGTGCGGTAAGCCTCGCCCCCTTTTAAATTCTAAAGAAATATGATTAAAACATACAAGGCGAGAGTCAGCAATAATAATGTAAGTTATCTGCTTGAAGGAAAGCAGGGCAACAAGGTACGATACAACTTCACTAACGGCAATGTGGTTATCAACAAGTATCCGTCACTGACACTTCGCAACAGATACTGCCAGGATCTCCTGGAGTCCAACCCTCTTTTTCTTAACAACACCATCATTCTCGAGCACTCCGAGGAGGAATACCCGTGCGAGCAGGCTGCTCTTGATAAAGAGAAGCAAGAAGCTGGGCAGGCGCACGATGCCGTTCCTGAAAAAGCGGAGACTTCCGCAAAAGACACCGATGAGGCTGAGCCTGAGAAGGAACGGGTAATGGGTGTTGTTTCTACTGCAGACGTTATCGAGTATGTCAACAAGCGCTTTGATAAAGATTACCGCACTTTGGCTAATGCCATGAAACAGGCGTCAAAGTACAACATTATCTTCCCCGACTTCGAGCCATAATCCGCTATATATAAATAAGGTATAATGAAAGTAGATGAAATCATAAGACAGGTCCGATGGTGTATTGACGAGGAAACTTCTGGTACATCTTATATCGCAGACGATAAAGATGACGTGTACATGGAGAATATCATCCGCGCCAAGATTCCGGACGCATTACATTGGATTGCTATTACTGCTTCCGCTTCTTCGGTACTTTCCTCATCTTCTTCTACACAGAAGAATGCTTCTTCCGATGTGGCATCTACAACCGCTACTATGACGGTAACTTCCTTTGATGGTCACGAGGATATTGGCGTTATCACAATGCCTTCGTCTGTCTCTGTGTTCAATATCAATCGTGTACGTGGCAAAGGGTGGCACAAGGCTGTCATTCCAGTAGAGGACACTTCTGACGAGGCACTGATGATGTTTGATGACACTTCCAAGGGAACCGTCGACCGGCCACAAGCTGCCATCATGCGCGTCAAGCCACTGCAGGTCTTGGTGCAGCCTATGCCTTCCGATGGAACGATTTCCGTATCTTATGTAGGCGTGCCTACAGACGTAACAAATGGCAGTGGCGAGGAGGACGATTCTGTCGAAATCTCCGACAACTTCCGTGGTGCTTTCATCTACTATCTTGCCTTCTTACTTCTTTCTGCCTATGATGATTCTAAGGCTAATCAAATGTATTCTATTGCTCTTCAGCAACTGGGTGCTAACCAAACTAAATAAGATGGAAAAGGTAGCTACTTCATATAGCAACGAAGAAAATGCTTGGGTTTCCGAAGAACTAAGCGTGCATCGCAATGTGTACTTAACAATCAATCTTGTTAACCCGGGAAAGGTTGTTATCAGGCAAAATTGCGGTGATGATAAATGGTATCGAGTTCCGATAAAGAGACACAAGGATAATAAATCTTTCTGTTTCAGAATCCGCATACCATCCTCTCAATTCAAAATTAAGATATTTACATCAACTCAACCAAAAGAAATTTGTTATGCCTACATTTAGAGAAGATATTAGGTTAGGAACGAAAGTTCCTCAAATGAAAACGGAAGATTACGAGGACAGATCTGTAACAACCGAAAAGTTAGCGGACGAAGCTGTTACTTCCGAAAAACTTGGAACAGGTGCGGTTCTGAGAGATAATATCCAGGACGGCGCTGTTGGCACTGACGAGATAGCGAACGATTCCGTAACAACCGAAAAGCTCCATGATGAAGCAGTCACAGAGAGTAAATTAGCAGAACATGCAGTTACTTCAAGCATCCTTGGAAATGGAGCTGTAGAAAGAGTCAATATCCAGGATGGTGCTGTTGGCTCTAATGAAATTGAGAACAATGCCATTACTATCGAAAAGATTGCTCAGGCTGTTTGGGACAAACTCAAAGATGAGTATCTCAGGCTGGATGGAGGCAACAGCATGAAGAATACTCTTGATATGGGTGGTAATAGCATAGATAGAGTCAATAGTATTGAGTCTAATAGTAGTTCTCCTGTTTTTATTAATCTAAGAAATGCTGAAGTTACAATAGGTGCTAATGACGACGAAGATCAAGGTGTATCTGTTCCCCAATGGGTAACTATTTGGAGAGACACTTCTTTCTATGGTAATGTAGAGGCAGCAGGCTTCAAAACCCACGACCGTTCAAAGCTTGGTCTCCTTAATAACAATGGAGGAGTAGCCAAGCCTTTGAATAGCGGTGAAATTCAGCAGTGTTTTTTAGTAGCATTTGGTTAATCTAAATAGTTATAAATATGAGTAACGAAACATATAACAGTTATCTTGACGCAGAGGGACTTGCATTGGTTCTTTCTGGTATCAGAGATAAGATAAACGCAGCAGCGAAAGGAATTACAAACACAAAAGGCAAAGCGAATGGTATTGCCTCACTTGATGCTGGCGGTAATGTCCCTCTCTCTCAGTTGGGCAACCTTGACACTACCTTCTTTGAGGTTGTAACAGAACTCCCTACTGATATTCGCAATATCAAAAAGCATATCTATATCCTCAAGGGCAACAAGGATGGCGATAACAATAAATACGCAGAATACATCTACACAGGTGACCTGACAGACGCAGGCGATTTAGCTGGAGATGTTGATGCAACAAAATGGGAGAAACTTGGTGACTTCGTTCCTACTTTCGACCTTCAAGAGTATGTCAAAAAGGCTGGGGCTGTGGCTAAGTTGAAATTTTACGATCCAGTTTGGAATGATGCATGGGATGGCGATTATGATCAACCATCTGAAACAGCTATCAGAATTGGGTTTGCCGATGGTTCACACCAATATCTTGTTGTCCCTAAAGCCACAGCACCAACAAACGCATCACGTTCTAATTCCGAGTCAAGTGACGAAAGAGACAAACCTTTTATATCTCCTGGTAGCGCTGGCTTTATGTCACCTTCCGACAAGGGTAAACTTGACAAGATAGACCTCAATGCCCTTACTGCATCCATCAACGCTGCTAATACCGCTGCCAATAACACAAACAAAGCTACTACTGGCGCAGAGAAAGTCAATGCATCTATCACGGAAGGAAATATCTTTGAGGTAACAGATAGAACTGGAGCAAAAAAAACATTAGACCTCAATATTACTGCTGAGGGAAGTGTAGATAATGCTGTAGGAACTCCTTCTGTAGAGATAAATCAATCTGTAGAAAACAACAAACAAAAACTTTCTTTCAACTTTAAGAATATAAAAGGCGAAAAGGGAGATATTGGTGATAAGGGAGAATCTTTTACCTATGACGACTTTACCCCAGAGCAGCTAAAAGCTTTGCAGGACAAAGTAGTAGAAAGCTCCAAGGAAGTAGCTATGGTAGAGGTTAATAAATATACCGACTTAGTTAAGTTACCTAACATAGAAATTCCCGTAAGTGGTGATACTGTTACACTTGAACCAAATAAGGTTTATAATATAGCTATTGGAGAATCTCTCACTCTTGTATTAGCACCTCCAACAGATACTACAATAACCAACGAATATCAAGGTAGCTTTGACACAGGAGTTACTGCACCGACAGTAACTTTTCCATCAAACGTAATTTGGGCAGAAACACCATCGGTGGAGGCTAACACGCATTACGAATTTAATATCAGATATACAGGCGGCAAGTACTATGGGCTTGTGCAGACTTGGGAAATTGGATGGAGGGGAGCGTATGAGAACAAATAGGAGAAGAATGAAGTTCCCTGTTGATATGAATGTAGAGTATATAATGACTAACGGCAAGCAGTTTATCTTAACGGACTGGATTCCACTAATAGATACGAAGATTGAAATGTATTTCCACGTAAAGGATGCATTATATAAAGATGGTTTGAATAATATAATTTTTTATTCTATAGGAGAAAATAATATAATTTTCTCTATTAATAACGGAGACTTGCCTAATGAGTTGAATACACTATATTTATGGAATAATAAGGCATTTCGTGCTGGTGGTGAGATAAAAAGTATATATATAAAAGACTATATGGATACACAAACTCCTCTGCTTTTATATATGAGTAAAGATTCATTTGGATACTACAAAGATAATGTCTTTACAAAGAAACAATTGAGTCTGCGTACACAACCTTGCACTACTCCGTTAAAGTTATTCACAAAATCCGCCACAGACTGTTATAATCGAGCAAAACTCTATATCTATGGCATTCAGTGTTGGAACAACGGCATATTGGAAAGAGACTTCGTGCCAGCTAAGAAGAATGATATCTATGGCTTGTATGACAAGGTGAACAAGAAGTTTTGGCGTTCATGTTCTGGAGTTGACTTTTTAGGTAAGGACAAATAAAGAATTAAATTATGAAAAGATGGATTAAGAATGGTGTCTTTGCATCCGACACCATAGAGTTAAACGGATGCGTGGTGTGTAACCCAACAGAGGATATGCTGCGACAGGCTGGATACAAGGAATATCAAGAGCCTGTACCTACGGAGGAAGAAAAGTTGAATACAGCTAAACAAAACAAGATATATGAGATTGAGCAGTATGACACTTCTTCCAAAGTAAATTCCTTTACTTTGAATGGTAAAGAACGCTGGCTTAAAAGTGACTTACGAAGAAGTCTATCATACTCCACCAACATACTCAAAGAGGATGGAGAAAAGACCGTTGACATCTGGTTTGATACAGAGTGTGAAACAATGGATATTGACAACGCTTTGTATATGTTGAAAGATCTGGAAGTCTATGCCAAGCAGACAAACAACGTAACACATCATCATAAGGCAGAAGTGATGGCTCTTACCTCAATAAAAGACGTTGAGGCTTATGATGTAACGAAGGGTTATCCCGAAAAATTAGTATTTTCATTTTAACCCATCCATACTCGCTTGCATCAGCTTCCCATGCAGATAGCACACTTCTTCTCCATACATATCAAGGAGGAAACAGCCTGCTATATGCTGAACAACATGAAGCATTTCATGTCCGATACTATTGATGCACTCAGGGTACGATGAGGCTTCCCCTATAACGACAACACTTTTTCTTTTGTCTATATTAGAGTAGGTAAGCCCTTTATTCAGCTCACCTTTGAGCATAAGATTACAAGCATCTTCGAGAGGTACGCCATGACAGCCCAACTCACGAAGATGCTTTCTTATTCTCATTGCGTCATTCCTGCCGGCATGATAACAAACACGAATAGTCCAGTCATACTGCTCTAAGTAAATTTCCTGTTCCCTCATAATATCTCATCCCAAGGAATACCTACCCCATTATGAGCGCAGTCAGCATAGAAGCGATTGAAGATAAAACCATCCTGTTGATCTTCATCATCAACATAGTCTTTTACAAACTTGGCAAGAGATTTCTCATCCATTATAGAACTCCCGTAGAAGTCTGCCACACACATATTGGCAATATAACAGGCATCATGGCCGATGTTGTTCTCTAACTCAACATCGTGTTTTCTCAGCAGTTCTTCTACACTCTCGCTGCTCATTGCCTTAATGCGTTTCCCGTTCTTTTTCATCTGAGCCACTGCCCACTCGCACATTTTCTTGTTGAAGTGCCAGCCGTTGTGTCTCAGATATGCAACCATTTCTTTCGGTTTGTAATCATACGCATCAAGCGATTCTCTATATTTTGTAGCCATAATCGTCTAAAATTTAAATGGGTCTGGCTCCGACATTTATGTCGTGACCAAACCCACATAGTTAGTTATTATTATTCCTCCCAGTCTTGGTAGTCACGTTTCTCTCTGCGCTCACGACCGTCACGCATTTCTTCATCGTAGTCGTCGTATTCACGCATGCCACTTCTACCACGACCTCTGTAGTCCGGCATACGGCTTCTTTCTCCGTATCTGCCACGGCTGTCACGTTTCATTTCGCTCAGGCAATTCATAGCCTTATCGAAGTAACGCAAGCCTTTCTCTACGTTTTCGTACAAGCCATCAAACTTGTCCTCTTTAATCTCAATCATTACCATAATCATAAGATTTTAAATGAATAGGTAGGAGATTACTTGCTCATGGTCTGCTGA
>OBIB01000199.1_pt1 | contig 24226 bp, 21 predicted proteins | sample 1496261 | NCBI WGS metagenome assembly OBIB01 (sample SAMN05065771, study PRJEB22554) | human gut metagenome | biome: ENVO:2100002; feature: ENVO:00000062; material: ENVO:00002003 | host: Homo sapiens | place: USA
ACTTCTCGAGCGACTTGCGTGCCTCGGTCGACATCTTCTTCAGCGCCACGCCCTGATGTCCGATGATGATGCCCTTCTGCGAGTCGCGCTCCACGTATATCACAGCGTGAATGTCGATGTTGCGGTCGGTCTCCTTAAACGACTCCACCTTAACCTCTACCGAGTAAGGAATCTCCTTGTCGTAGTAGAGCAGAATCTTCTCGCGGATTATCTCCGACACGAAGAAACGGGCTGGTTTGTCGGTCAGCTGATCCTTGTCGAAGAAAGGGGGTGAGTCGGGCAGAAGCTCCTTGATGCGGCGCATGAGCATGTCGATGCCAAACTTGTTCTTGGCTGATATGGGCAATATCTCGGCATTGGGCAGCAGCGTGTGCCACTTCTCAACGGTGTCGCCGAGTGTCTTCTGGTCGCTCTGGTCAATCTTGTTGATGAGCAGAAGCACCGGAATGGTCATCTTCTTCACCTTATCAAGAAAGTCCATGTTCTTCTCTGGATTCTCCACAACGTCAGTCACATAGAGCAACACATCGGCATCCTGCAATGCCGACTCCGAGAAGGCGAGCATCGACTCCTGCAACTTGTAGTTGGGTTTCAGCACACCGGGAGTATCAGAGAAAACTATCTGGGCATCGTCCTCGTTGACAATGCCCATAATGCGGTGACGCGTGGTCTGCGCCTTGAATGTGGCAATACTGATGCGTTCGCCAACAAGCTGATTCATCAGCGTCGACTTGCCCACATTAGGATTGCCCACTATATTTACAAATCCTGCTTTGTGCATATTCTTTTCTATAGGGGATAATTTTTTACTATAAATACAAAGTTAGTGTTTTTTCGGGAATATCCGCAGACGCGTATTTGCAATTATATGATTTTTAACAGAATAGACACAAAAAAAGCACATTCGACGATAGTTCTTAAAACTGTCGGATGTGCTTTTATATATGAGATAATATGTTTCTTGATTACTTAGCACCGGCTACTTCCGAGCCGTCGTAAGCCCACTTGCAGAACGAGGCTCCGTGAACGAAACCTGCACCGAAAGCAGTGAAGATGACGTTGTCGCCCTTCTTCATGTTCTTCTCGTTATCCCACAATGCCAATGGTATTGTGGCAGCGCTGGTGTTGCCATAACGCTCGATGTTGACTACCACCTTATCCATAGGCAGACCGATACGCTTGGTAACGGCCTCGATGATGCGAAGGTTTGCCTCGTGCGGTACTACCCACTTCACGTCGTCGGCAGTGAGTTCGTTGCGCTTCATCACTTCAGCCACGTCGTTGCTCATGTCGGTAACGGCATAGCGGAACACTGTGCGACCCTCCTGATAGAGATAGTGCAAACGGTGTGCAACGGTGAAGTGTGACGGCGGGCAAACAGAGCCACCAGCCTTCATGTGAAGGAATGGGAGTCCCTTGCCGTCGGTACGCAGATACGAGTTCTGCACGCCAACACCTTCCTCCTCAGTAGCCTCAACGAGCACTGCTCCGGCACCGTCGCCGAAGAGTACGCAAGTAGCGCGGTCCTGATAGTCAACGAGCGACGACATCTTGTCGGCACCGATGACGATTATCTTCTTGTAGCGTCCGCTCTCAATCATTGTAGCGGCTACGTCGAGCGAATAAAGGAATCCGCAGCATGCAGCCTCAAAGTCGAAGGCGAAAGCATTCTTCAGTCCGAGTTTGCCAAGGACGATAGACGCTGTCGAGGGGAACTTGTAGTCGGGAGTTGTGGTGGTTACAATCAGCGCATCAATTGTGTCGGGATCGACGCCGGTCTTCTTCAGGAGCTGCTTGGCTGCCTTACGCGCCATGTAGCTTGTACCAAGACCTTCCTCAGTGAGGATGTGGCGTTCCTTGATGCCGACACGTGTCATAATCCACTCGTCACTGGTGTCTACCATGCGCGACAGCTCCTCGTTGTTGAGGACATAGTCGGGCACGTATCCGCCAATGCCGGTGATTACTGCGTGTATCTTTCCCATTTTACGGTGAGAAATTATTCAGCTACTTCCTTAACGATAGCAACCTTGCCACGATAGTATCCGCAAGTAGGGCATACTGTGTGGTATACGTAGTAAGCGCCACAGTTAGGGCATACCGCCAATGTAGGAGCTACTGCCTTATCATGAGTTCTTCTCTTAAGTGTACGAGTCTTCGACTGTCTTCTTTTAGGATGTGCCATTTTTCTTTAATCTTTAATTATTGTTTTTAATTTTTCTAATCCATTCCATCGCGGATCTACCGCTGTCTCTTCATCCTCGCCACTACTTCGGGTAGCTGAGTGTTCTTCGAGAACCTTAATCATCGCCGCGTTACATTTTCCAGGTGTATGCACGTGCTTAGCGGGTATGTTGAGTGCTATAAATTCGTAGATGAACCACGCCACATCGAGTATGCCTTCACGCTCGTCGACAGTGATGAGGTCATCATCCTCGGAATATTCTTCTCCAAACTTCACCACGAGGCGGTCGTCCGTCTCAATTGGCTGTTCCATATCGTCCAGACACAGGTCGCACGGAATAACGACGGTGCCCTCGGTGTGAAAATCAAGCTCAAAATAGTTCTCCGTGCGGCGTACATTTATACGCACACGAATATTGCCACGCTTGATTTCGTCTTCATCAAGTGACTCAAACCAAGCGTCGCCCAGACTATATTCAAGGGTACTCTGACCCTCTTTCAAGTCCTTCAAATCTATTCTAAGCAGTTCAGAACTACACATTTGGTGCGCAAAGTTACGAATATTTTCCGACATACGACAATTTTACAATAATGTTTTTGACTTTCTTAAAGGTTTTTTCAGTTCTATGCGGAACGTTGTGCCAATTCCTACCTCAGAATGCTTCACCCAGATGCGTCCTTTGTGATATTCCTCCACAATGCGCTTGGCGAGCGAGAGGCCGAGGCCCCAGCCTCGTTTCTTGGTGGTGAAGCCGGGGCGGAACACGTTGCGCAGGTCTTTCTTGCGTATTCCCTTGCCAGTGTCGCTCACCTCAACAACGGTCTTGTTTGCTTCTTGCGCCACGGTTATGGTTATAGTGCCCTCGCCTCCCATGGCGTCGACAGCATTCTTGCACAGATTCTCTATCACCCATTCAAATAGCGATGCGTTTATCCACACCCTCACCTCGCCCTCGGGGAAGCGGCGTATCATCTGCACGCGCTTCGACGTGCGGCGGTCCATATAGTCAACCACGTGCTGCATCACCTCCTTAAGGTCGGTATCGACGGGTTCGGGCAGTGAACCTATCTTCGAGAAGCGGTCGGCTATGAGTTGCAGTCGCTGCACGTCGTTCTCCATCTCAGGTATCAGTTCGTCGTCGGGATAAGTCTCGCGCAGAATCTCCACCCATGCCATCAGACTGGATATGGGAGTACCGAGTTGATGGGCTGTCTCCTTGGAGAGTCCCACCCACACCTTGTTCTGTTCGGCACGTTTCGACGTGAGCAGCGCGAAGATGGCTATTACGACAAACAGCATAACTACACCTAATTGTATATAGGGGTATGACGCCAGGCGGCGCAGCATGAGCGAGTCGGCGTAGCACACATCGATATAGTCGTTGCTGCGGTCGTCATCGAGTGTTATGCGGATATTGCGGTTGGCGGCAAGCAATTGCTTGCCCAAATCATCAAGAAAAGCGGTGGAATCGGCAGAGTTTTTGCAATGTTCAATTTCAATGTTGCGGTAAGCCTGTACCTGTCCGTGCGGGTCGAGCACAACAACAGGTATAGTATTATTACTGTTTATCACGCGCAGCACAAGATTGATGTCGGTGTTCTCGTCGGCATTGTTGAGTGTGCGCATAGCCTCAGCCCACACCTCCATCTTGCCACGCTCCTCACTGGCAAGGTCGCGTATGAGGAAGTGCGACACGACGAGCGAGACAACCGCTATCACTACGGCTGCCAGCACAAGAATTATCTTCACACGGCGTATCTGGTCTGTCCACTGCATATAAATGTATAACGCAGTTATCGGCAGATTATTATTTGGAATCAGAAATTAGGATTTGTCTTTCTTGTTTTCTATCGTTACGAGAGCTCATTCCAAATGTTATGAGTCTGCACACCAACCGTTATAAAAGCCTGCACCAATTGATGCAAGCCTCACCAAAGACTGCTATCCATCACCTTATTGGCTGCTCCTGCAGAAACAGAATCGGTGTTTACAGCATCTGCCGATGTGGTTTGGCGTGCGTTCAGCAGCACACCGATGATGACAAGCAGCACCAATGCCAATGCTACGAGGAGGGCGTTCACCACGACTAACGACCTGCCCTTGTCTGCCATCAGAAGCCTTACCTGTGCAATGTCAGCAGGACGCTGCACACGATCGGCTGCAGCGCACTTACGCCCTACCCTCATCAGTTGCTTGCTACGTACAGCCTCAGCCATATACTCCAACACCTTGCCAAACGAATAGATGTCGGCACGAGGATCGCTCTGGGCACCTGGCTTGAGCTGTTCGGGTGCCATATAGCCGTATGTGCCAGCCGGAATCTTCAGCACGCAGAAGGTTTCGCTGTCGGAAAGTCCGAAGTCGATGAGCTTCACGTCACCGCCTCGGTGAGTCAGCATTATGTTGGAGGGCTTGATGTCGCGATGGACGGTCTGCTTGGCGTGCATATACTCCATAGCGTCGAGCAACTGGTCGGCTATCTTGCGTGCCTTCTCCTCAGTCATGTTGCCGCCTTTTACAGCCGCTTCAAGCGTCTCGCCGTCCACATATTCCATGACTATGCACTCGCCCAATTCGCCCACAGGCTCCATGCTTATAGTGCGGCATATGTTGGGATGGTCAAGTTGCAGCCCTATCTCGAATTCCTTAAGAAGTGCCTGATGATAAACCGGTGTGTAAAGAAAGTCCGTCTTCAGGCATTTCAGCATGTAGCGCTTGCCATATCGTACGGATGTGAAAAGACGGGTGAAGCCCGACCTCGACACATAGCACTCGCTGATATTAGTAAAGCCACTGTCGGCTCGCGCTACTACAAAATCCGATTCGTTGTTTATGTTTTCCACATATCCCGAAGTGGGTCGGTTTTCATTGTCACTCATAATCAGTTTAAATTATCTTTCTAACTATCGAAAGGCCGCCATTGCGTCCTGCCACAAAGGGAGGCGTACGCTCACCGTTGCGCTCAAGGTAAGGCAGATACAACGGCTGCTCCTTGATGAAACATCCTGTCACGAAGCGGTCGCCCGTCTCCACCTTACTGTTCTGTGCCGCCAGCACATGATAGAGACTGTCGCCGAGATATTCAAGGCGGAGCAGACGGTTGGGCACCCATCCTATCTCTATCTGCTCACCTTGTTCAAGGTCGCTGCTCACGAGCTGACCGGCATCAAAGAACGACGAATTATAGTACGAGCTCTTCTTCAGCCAAAGCAGAAACGAGGCATAGTCCTTATGTCCTATGTATGCCGACAGAGAGTCGAGGGTCAGCATACGTGGCTTATGGCTGTCGCTGACGTAGCCGTACAGTCGCTTCAACGTCGAAGGCGACACGAATATCTCATGTCGAAGGCGCAGTATCACCGAGAACTCCTCAAAGTCGGTGGTCGTGGTAAGGTGCTTGCCGTAACGCTCCTCAACAAGTCGTTTCAGCTCTTCTATTTCCGGTGTGTTCATAGTCTTTTCATTTAAATGTCATCAATTATATTCTCAAACTGGTCCCAGTATGGCTTTGCCCGATAATACGCCTCCCTGCCTTTCGGCACATGCACACGGCACGTCTTCAGAAAGTCGGTAGCAACATTGGCAAATGTGTTGTCATAGCAAACTGGTGGCAACGCAGCACCGACGTAAATGTCAGTGAGCGGACAACCGTCGAAGACGTATTCGTTTATAATGTCCACTTTCTTGCCAAGGCGCACCGTGGTAAGGTGGCTACATTTCTGAAACAGTCCGGAAGGCAGCTGCTTAAGGGTGGAGGGCAGCACCACTTCCTTCACATTGCTGTTATAGAAGGCGCACATACCCAACTTGGTCAGTCCGTCGGCGAAGATGAATTTCTCCACGTTGCTTTCGCGGAAGGCATAGTCGCCAACGCTCTCTATGGTGGAGGGCAATGTGTATTCGCCCTTCTTGCCCATCGGGAACCAGAGTATGCGCTTGCTGTCATTGCTCAGGAGTACGCCGTCCTTGCTCATGAAATGGGTGTTGGCTGCCGACACGTCGATGGTCTCCAGCGACGTGCAACCTGCCGAGGGGCTTACGGCGCTTACCGATGCTGGGACGGTGATGCTACGCAGAGAGGTGCAGCCCTCGAAGGCTTCCTTCTCTATCTTTACGGCTCCCATTGGCAGCTTGATGGTCTTCAGACCGGTGCAAGCGCGAAACAGACCTACGCCTATCACTCCGTCTTCTGTAAATCGTGACTCGCCATACTCGCCACCACCCGCAACGATGCTTGCTCCCGAGATGTCGAGGTCGGCAAGACGTCCGGCTGTAGGATGGTTTTCCTCATCGCGTCCTGCCATGATGCGCAGCGTGCGCAGATCGTCGCCATTGAGCGGGTCTACCAGAGAAAGACTTGTAAGATTGAATATCTGGTCGCCGAGGAGGGTGGAAAGGATGCCTGCCTTACCAAGCACGACGGCTGATGAGGTGGTGAACTGGAGGGCTTCGCCTTCCGACTCGCCTATGCTGTTGGCGGCAAATGGCTTGATGGTATACGTTATGTTGGGCTGCAGACCGTCAATAAGCAGACTGTACATTCCCTTGTCGTCAGCCTCATCGCTCTGCATGATAGTCTTCTCGCCACCCTCGATGCCTTCGCCCGACACACGGCAACCGCAGGATGTGACGGGGTCGCCGCCATTGTCCGTGATGCTGTAGCCTACGATAAGGCTGACCGGAGCACTACTCAGCACTTCTGCCTTGCTTACTGTGGGGCGTTGGTTGGGCTGCGTGGCGAAGCTGACCATCTCGCCTGAGAGCGAGGCTGAGCCATTGGTGCCATGAAGCATATAATAATAGGTGGTGCCGGCTGTGAGCGTAGAGAGACGCATACTGACATTGCCGTCGGCATCAGCCAATACTTCCTGCCTCTCAGACATGCTCTCGTCATTGCCATAACTGAACCACAGACTTGGCATGTCCACTCCCTTGTCCTTGACGCACTTGCCCGACAGCGTGGCTTCCGTACGACTGATGTCCGTAGCCGGAAGCGTCTGGAGACGAGGTTCAAAGTTGTACGGACTGTCGCTGCTGCAAGAGCTGACCATTACGACAGCCATCAACAATAATATATAGAGAATACGATTATTCATAATCGGTACGTTTTTTACTTGCGCTTTGTTATCATTCCCGTCTTTCCAAGGCATATTCCTACACCTATACATCCCTGCCATTGCTTGCCTGCAATGGTCAGTGCCGACGCACTGAAGCTGAATCGTCCTACCGAAGCTACAACGCCAAGCTCTGCCGCAAAGCCTTTATGGCTGAACTCTTCGTTGCGTAGCCAACCGCCGCCCTCGCTGTCGGCAAGCTGCCATGCGGTGGTCTGACTGCCGTAGCCCACGCCTTCGAATATGTTGAACAAGCCATTCAGACGATGTATGCCACCCACGGTGAGGGCATAGGCAGAAGTCTGCGTGCGTCCGGTATAATAAGGAGTGTTGCCGGTAGAGGGTCGATAGCCGTCGCGATTGCACGAACCTATCGTCGTAGGCGACGAATGCAGATTGCTGCTCACATGCACATAAGCACCATGACGGCGCATCAGGGCTGCCATTACGCCCCACGAGGGTCCGTCGGTATGGAGTGAGGCTGTGAGCAACGTGAAGGCGTGCAGCTGAACTATGCGTCGTGGCGGCGCCACGGTCACGGTATCGACGATGGTCTGGGTGTATACTATGGTGTCGTGCTTCTCCACAACAGCGGTCTGTGGCAGGCGGAGGCGCATCTCGTAGGTCATGCGGCTCTCAAGCTTCATGCCGAACTTATAGTCGCGCAGCACTCCCCATTGAGGATGTTTCAGCGTTATACTCTTGGTACCTTTGGGTAGGAAAAGCCATATCTCGCCCACCTTGTCGCGACGTTCTACAATGCCCAGAGGCGAAGAGAAGGCGAAGTCAGCTGGTGCCACAACCTTAAGCAATGCGCATGCCTCGCCATTAAGGTCGCGTACGGCATCGATGAAGGCACTCACATCGGTAGGCAACTGACGGAAACTCTCCACCGTAAAGGTGCTGTCTGCCGCTGCCGGCACGACTGTCGCTGCTGCAGCCTTAGCATCGTTCAACGACAGACACGACAATATCATAGTATACACCACGCAAAGCATAACTTTACGTAGCGTAAAGGACAACTTTACATATGCCTTCTTTATACTTTTCATATTACTCTAAATTAAAGTCGGATATTTCAATTACTCCATCACTACCACTAACAGTTGCCGACGGCTGCCATGTGCGCACATGGATGAGCGGCATGGAGGCATTGCGGAAGTCCCACAGCAGAAACAGCCAGCCGTCGTCGGCATAACGGTCGCTCTGATAGCGCTGGCGCAGCGATACTCCGTAGATGCCTTCCTTCGTGGGATGGCGCATTATGCGGAAGTCGGAGAAGCGCACGTCCACCTTCTTGTTCATGCCGAACACCTTGGAGAGTCGCGAGAGATAGTCGGCCTTGGTATGGAGGGCGTAGCTCACACGGCTGTCAGCGCCCACCTTGGCTTCCTCCTTCGACTGACGTACTACGTTGCCCACGATGATGAGCGCGTCGTCGCTGAACACCTGACGTAGGAAGTCGATGTCCTTCGTGGTGTATGCCGTGCGCAGATGCTCGCAGTAATTGAGAATCTGACGGCGGCGTGTGGCGTCAGTTTCCTCCAGCTTTCCGCTTATTATCTTGGAAGCCTCAGCATAGAACGGACTGTTGTGCGCCATCGTGCGCACGTCTACAGCCGGGAGTCTCACCTCCTTACGGCTGACTTTAGCAGCAGGTTGCTGACCGTGCACGTCCGCCGCCGTACCGTCAATAGCAGATGTCTGTCCCTCCGGCGCAGTTATTGCCGATTGCGACGGATCGGCTGACGTGGCTATAAAGACCACGATGCCCTGCATGTCGACATATCCTTCACGACCCGTCGACAATTCGCGGAAGCGCAGACGACCGCCACGAAACTGCGTGTCGAGCATACATCCTCGCAGCGGGATGCGGAACATCACATTGCCACGCACGTCCTCCACCACATACTGTCGTTCGCCGTTGGTCATGATCTGCTCCACAAGCTGCATGCCCTCGCTCGTGCCGTAGCGCGTCTCGGTAGTCACATTATTATATTTCCTAATGGGCAGCACCCACAAAGCCACTGCCCACAAGGAAAGAATCAGCACAAGGGCTAATAATACATACGTTATTTTCTTCATTCAGAAAGTGTTATTGCCAGTCCTTTATCTCACCGCCGATTTCTATCTTCACTTGCTCGGGGTCTCTTGAAATGATAAGGTTGACAAGATTTTCCACACCAGGTTTATAATTAAATCGGCTCTCATAGAAATAGCTCACACCGTTTACCTCCACTTCAAGGAATGGCATACGTGTTGTGATGTTCTGCGGCACGACGATAGCCGAATAGCTGGTCTCGTCGTCCTGATGAGCTATGATGCTCTGGCGTGCCATCCTCGGATTGTACGTGACGATGCCTTGGCAGAGGTCGACGGTGGCAGAGGTGAAGGTGCTGTGTATATACACCTTGGCTTTGGTGGGCAGCTCGCCTTCAAAGTCCTCGCCCTTTATCAGGCGTATGCGTAGCTTGCTCATGATGTGATGAAACAAAAGACTAACGGGCGAATCCGACGCTGTGACACTCTTCTGCGAAGCAAAGAGCAGGTCGCTCGCCTCATAGCCACCAAGCGATGTGGCAGTCTTCGGGGTGTTCTGGTCGAGAGCCACGCTGAAAGGCTGACTGTCGAGACTGAACACCTTATCCATGCGTGGATAGATAGCATAGACATTGAACGTGCCGTCGTCCCAATAGAGGGGACGGAGTGATGTCCACTTGTCGCCGTCGTAGGTCAGCACATCGTTGTTGGCAAGATTGCCTCCCAACTCCATCGGCTTTTCTGTGTCTGCCACATACAGTCCTATGCGGTCGCCTATCTCGAAGTCGGTTTCCGTGGCACGTGTCTGCGACGGATGCTTCACCACAAAAGTCATCGACGTCGACTTGGCATCCTTGTATTGCGAATTGGCATCATCTGAGCAAGCCGCGAGAAACGCTGCCCCGACAATGCTGACACTCATGCAAGCCCACCTTATTATATTATTCTTCATTCTTTGTCTTGTTTATTATTATTACGTTACTCACATTCACTGCTGCAGCCTGCATTACTGCTTCATTTTGCAATGATGTGTTTAAAACCCGACCAGGATTCTGACGACTTATAGTCATTTAAAGCAGACCCTGGCACTATAACAGTGAGGTCTTCTAATGGAACTTCATCGAAAGCTGTGCTAATCACAAGTGGAGGAACAGGGCTCTTACATTCTATTACACGAAGCGATTTGCAACCTTGGAAGGCGGCCTCTTCAATTAACTCCAGCTCGCTCGGTAAGATAATCTTTTGAAGATTTTTGCTATTATAAAATGTTCTTTTATGAATACACATAATACCATCAGGTATCTCCATCTCTCCTTCGAAAGTGCAATATGAAAAAGCTTCATCTGAAATGCTTGTCAATCCCTTGGGAATCTTCAAACTTCCTGAGAAATTATTTCCTTCGAAGTTTCCACCATAAAGTCCTGTAAGACTCTTCGGCAATTCAAGTTCGCCTATGAATCCGTTATTAGAAAATGCTCTATAACCTATAGAAGTGATGCCATCATGCAACTGTAGTCTGCCTCCCAACCCACATGATTCGAAAGCCTGCCAGGAAATGCGAGTCAAGGATTTAGGAATCACAAGGTCTCCTTTCAAGCCAGTACAACCACGGAATGCGCCAGAACCCAACTTCTTCAGATGACTTGGCAATATCAGATTGCCATACAGATACCGACAATATTGGAAACAAGAAGAACCGAGTTCTTCGATTCCATCTGGCAAATTCAAAGGACAGTTAAATAAACACCCAGAAAAAGCAGAATCACCTATTTTCTTCAATGTGGAAGGCAATGTCAGGACACCAGTAAAGTCATTGTCAGCAAAAGCTCTTTCATCAATTTCTACCACACCTTCGGGAATATTTAGAGAACCCTTCAGACCTGCGCCATCAAAAGCCCCTGGGTTAATACGCTTAAGAACGTCAGGAAACACAAAGCTTGTCAGTGTTTTCTTTCCTTTGAGACAATAAACAGGCAATGCATCATCTTGAGCATAATCTGTCAAATGCTCAACACCTCCTGATATAAAACTGTATAATCTTTTGATTCTTACATCCTTTAGATTTAGAGCCGTAAGCCTTGGCATACTGTCGCGCATCATTACGAAATCTGCCAAATTAATGGTACCAGTCACTTTCATGCGTTTCACCATGGCAATATCCTTATGCGAAGCGGCTATCGAGTCCTTAAGATGTCCGGCAGTGGAGTTGATAACGACATACTCCATTGCTGTGGCATCATGACTCTGGAGGTCGTCCTCCCAAGGAGCTATGCTCTCGCTTACAAGCGTGAGACGATACTTGCCATTACCAGCTGTCTTGTCCACTCTGATGTTGAACTTCATCATCTTGCCCGACACATAGGTAAGCGCCTCGTTCTTCGCAAACTTGTAATGTGCGCCACCTATGGTGATGCTGAAGAGCGTTGTGCCAGCCGGGACGGTCTGAGGCACTACAATAGCACGCCATTCATCGTTCACTTGCAAGGGAATAGTAGCCGACGACTCCACGTCACCTGCCACTTTCACGGTTCCATCCGTCATGTTGATGCTTGCCTTACGTGCCAGATTGGTGGCAAACACCATCTTATCTATGCTTTCCCATTCGCTCTCGGTGAAACCCTCGCCCTTGAGCAGCTTTACGCAGGCACTCGACATACGATGTCTCAGCAGCAGACGCAAAGCGGCACTGGTGGGTGCTACGTCGCTCAACTTGCCCCATAGGAAGTCGCTCGCTTCATAACCGCTCATCTTGCCGTCGGCAGTGGCATTATATTGGTCGCGCTGTACATTAAAAGTATAGTTGTCGATGCTTTCGGGATTGGCGTATGGATAGTAGCCATATACGTCTATATGGGTATGATTGTCCTTCCAGTAAACGTCATTGTCAGAATTCCATTTACGGTTGGCTTCATCGTAAGTGTAGCATACATTATCGGCACGGTTGCCACTCTGTTGTAATGTGCCGGGTATGTCGGCCTTATAGTCAACAATGTAGATGCCCATTCCGTCGCCGTCGCAAAAGCCGCCGTCGTTGACACGCGTCACAGCCACCTGGTCTATCTCGCCCGAAAGTTCAATACGCTGTGTGTGGTGCTGAGTGCCGTCTTCGCTGAACAGTCCGTCAGCGCAACCGGCACACAACACCACACAGACCGTTATGGCAATGTATATAAAAAAGTTTATGTATTTTCTTATCATTCGACAGTTTTTAATAATAGACCCGACCAGAAATCTGACGACTTATAGTCATTTAAAACAGACTTAGGCACTATAACAGTGAGGTCTTCTAATGGGACTCTATTGAAAGCTCCGTCATTCACGAGTGGAGGGACGGTGCTCTTACATTCAATGACACGAAGCGATTTGCAATTTAAGAAGGCTTCCACATCGATTAACCTAAGCTCGCTTGGCAAGATAACCTTTTGCAGATTTTTGCTTTCTGCAAATGCTTTCATTTCAATATACGTAACACCTTCAGGAATCTCCACCTCTCCCGCAAAAGTATTATATGCAAAAGCTTCAAATGAAAAGCTGGTCAATCCCTTGGGTATCTTTAATCTTCCTGAGAAATTATTTCCATGGAAATTTGCACTTCCAAGTTCTGTAAGACTCTTCGGCAATTCAAGTTCGCCTATGAATCCATTATGACCAAATGCACTACTATCTATAGTAGTGATACCATCATGCAACTGTAATCTGCCTCCCAACCCACATGCGTAAAAAGCGAGCCAGGGTATAACGGTCAAGGATTTAGGAATCACCAAGTCGCCTTTAAAGCCAGTACAACCACGGAATGCGCTTGAACCCATCTTATTCAAATGACTTGGCAATATCAGCTTGCCATACAGATTACGACAATCCTGAAAACATTCAGATCCGATTTCTTCAATTCCATCCGGCAAATTCAATGGACAGATAAAACAACACTCACGAAAAGCACCACCGCCTATTGTCTTCAACGTGGAAGGTAATGTCAGCACACCGGTAAAGTCGCAGCGAGCAAAAGCCCCATTACCAATTTCGACCACACCTTCGGGAATATAGAGCGAGTGCTTTAGACCAGAGTCGGCAAAAGCGTCACGTCCGATACTCTTAAGAACGTCAGGAAACACTATGCTCGTCAGCGTTTTCTTTCCACTAAAACAATCAAAAGGAATTTCATCATCTTTCCACTCCGTATAAATACTGCCATTGGTCGGGACTTTGATTCTTACATCCTTGAGGTTAAGAGCCGTAAGCCTTGGCATGCTGTCGCGCATCATTATGAAATCACGATGATTAATGATGCCTGTCACCTTCATGCGTTTCACCATGGCAATATCCTTATGCGAAGCGGCTATCGAGTCCTTAAGATGTCCGGCAGTAGAGTTGACAATGACATACTCCATTGCTGTGGCATCATGACTCTGGAGGTCGTTCTCCCAAGGGGCAATGCTCTCGCTTACAAGCGTGAAACGATACTTGCCATTACCCTCGGCCTTATCCACTCTGATGTTGAACTTCATCATCTTGCCCGACACATAGGTAAACGCCTCGTTCTTAGCAAACTTGTAAGGTGCGCCACCTATGGTGATGTTGAAGAGTGTAATACCAGCCGGAACAGTCTGAGGCACTACGATGGCACGCCATTCATCGTTCACTTGCAAGGGTATTGTAGCCAATTTCTCCACGGAGCCTGCCACTTTCACGGTTCCGTCTGTCATGTTTATGCTTGCCTTACGTGCCAGGTTGGTGGCAAACACTGTCTTGTCCATGCCTTCCCATTCGCTCTCGGTGAAACCCTCGCCCTTAAGCAGTTTCACGCAGGCACTCGACATACGGTGTCTCAGCAGCAGACGCAAGGCAGCACTGGTGGGTGCTACGTCACTCAACTTACCCCATAGGAAGTCGCTCGCCTCATAACCGCCCATCTTTCCGTCGGCAGTGGCAGTGCTCTGGTCGCGCTGTACATTAAAAGTATAGTTGTCGATGTTTACGGATTGGGCGTATGGATAGTAACCATATACGTCAATATGGGTATGGAAGTCCTTCCAGTAAACATCATAGTCAGAATTCCATTTACGGTTGGCTTCATCGTAAGTGTAGCATACATTGTCGGCACGGTTGCCACTCTGCTGCAGTGTGCCGGGTGTGCCAGCCTTATAGTCAACAATGTAGATGCCCATTCCGTCGCCGTCGCAAAAACCGCCGTCGTTGACACGCGTCACAGCCACCTGGTCTATCTCGCCTAAAAGCTCAATACGACGAGTGCAGTGCTGTGTGCCGTCTTCGCCGAACAGTCCTTCAGCGCAACCAGCACACAACACCACACATATAGTTATGGCAATATATATAAGAAAGTTTATGTGTTTCCTTATCATGCAACAGTAATCAATAAAAAACAGATTATTCCTCAGTAGCCGTTCCACCATAGTCTACGCCGTCTGAGTCCCATCCAGTTATGGTGGCGTTCAAGCCGCTGCTTTTCTTGGCAAGTGTTACATTGAACGTATAGCTTTTGCCACTTACAAAATCGAAAGCCTTGTAGAACACGAAGTCACGTCCGTCCACATTCACATTTATCAGATTGGTCTGCGCTACTTGCTGCGGCACCACAATGGCACGATAGACATTGCCGTCCTTGTATGGTGTCATCGGAGTCATAGTCAACGACTCACCATCATAATTCATAATAGGTTTCACCTTGCCCGTTGCAAGGTCTATGTTGGCACTTACGGCTGGTATGTTAAGCGTCACCTTAATATCCGAAGCAGCAAGCGAAGCATCGGTAAATCCTTCGCCTGGCTTCAAGTCTATAATCACCTGACTCATCACATGCTTTGAGGCAATGTAGACAGTCGTCTGACTTGGCGCCACATTTAACGTAGAACCAATGATGACATCGGAATTCTTATAAGAGTTGATATTGCTTTGATCAGCTTCTACTTTAAACACCACAGGGTTCTCGTTAACGTGTGCTGCCTGATAAGGATAATACAAATAAAAATCAGCACACGTCTTGTCATCCTTCCAATACACTGTCTCGTCGGGAGTCCAAGTATTGTAAGAATATGTATAGCGCATATTGTCAACATAATTGCCCGAAGGCTTTAGGTCATTATGCGAGCCGTCATCGTTACGATTCACAACATAAAGGCCTATCCGGTCGCCACTCTCAAACGCAGTTTCAGTGACACGAGTTATAGAGGTGCTGATGTCAATGGGTATACGCACTGTTGGTTTTTCGGGCTGCGGAGGGGTAGGCTCATCGTCCACACCGTTTTCTGCTCCCGAAGAGCAAGCCAACAGAAAGATATTGACAGCAGCAATATATAAGCACTTATTCAATAACTTATTTATTATCATAGATTTCAAGTTTTGTTATTGCCGTATTATAATAGTTGTGCAAAATTACACAATTTATGTGAATACGACAAGTTCACAATAGTTCATAACAAGCAAAACTATTGATTTACAGCAACATTCCTTTCCTATTTTTCTCCAAGAAATCTATGATAATGGGACTTATACCTCGAATGTCGCATTTCTTTTAGATTGGTCTGTGGACAGATCGTAAGCAGATAGCATATTTTGGTAGATATCATTCATGTTGTAAAAGTTTTAGAATGGTAAGTATTGATGTTGACTTCTTTCCGTTTTTTGCGTATGCAAGGAATATTTCCTGATTGAATTGACTGAACTTATCCATATCAAATCTTAGGTTTTCCTCCAAAAACTCTAAGGCTTCCTTTTTATATCTCAAATTGACTCCGGGTTGATTGGCTATCAAATCACATAACGCCTTTTCTGGAGTAGCCATTATATAAACACTATTTCCATCTTTTATTTGAGTGATACCTATAGGATAAGTTTCTCTTGAAATATGATAGTAGCAATAATTGCCCACTGGAGTATTGAACTCCTTTGCTGCCTTAAACGTCATTGATTGGATTGTATATACCGCTTCTGGTATTAATCCATAATAACGCAGCGCTGTTTGCATGGAAACATAAGATGGTGCCAACAAATGGTTGGCTATTAATCCTGAAGACAGAGGAAGACCTGTTTCTTCCGGGTTTACGACAAACAAGTTTCGCCTAAGGCGGATGATTTCACCCGCCCTTTCCAGTTGTGCTACTTTAGCAAACTTAGTCTTTACATCGGGATAAAGCGAAGCTATGACCGAAGAAGTAACTGGAATATTGCCTAATGTAGTTAGAATATTGCTCATGTTGCGACAAAAATAGTAAAAATTTCAACAGAAAACTAACTTTCCCTTAGTTTTCTATTAAAATTTTTACTTATTTATTAAATTCTACACATCTTTATCTTGCCATCCTTCTTTTCACCCAAACCATCTATGCATCATTTTCCTCAAGAACTCCTCGGTGATAGGGAATCCGGAGGCATCGCCTATTACAGCGTCGATGTGGCAGTAGGGGCATTCGGCTGTCGGTTCTTCGTCGGAGATGTAGTCCGTGATTTCGGATGGCGGGAAAATCTCGCAACAGCTAAAGCAGCCGCAAATCTTCGATTGCTCCAACTGCTGCTTATTGCGGATGCTGCAATCGTGGGCTTGGCGAAGTATTCTGTCTCGCTCCTCCTCTTCTTTCTGCTTTTTCTCAGCCTTTTCCAGATAACCCTTGAATCGTCTCTGAAGATAAAGCGGCACATGATAGTGAGGAGCGAAGACACGTAGCGACGGAACGTGTTCGTGGTATTCATAGCCGGGACCATCTATCACGGTGTAGCTGTCGTCGGTCTCGTCGAAAGGCAGTTCATCCAATCCTCTCTTGTCCTTAATGCTTTGGCTTTTCTCCCATATCCATTCCGTAGTAAGCGGAGTGCCTACAACGATGGCAAGCCTCACCTCGTCGCCACGATATACTTCCACAATGTCGCCCTTCTGGAATCTAATCTGTTCTGCATTTCTGCCTCGGAAGGTCTCGTCAGGATGGCGGTCGTATTCGGGCGAGTCGCTTACGCCTGGATAGTAGGTGCTGAATCCCGAGCAGCAGAAGGAGCGGTCTATCAGGTTTCCCTTTCCGTCGTACATTCTTTCAGAAAGACATTCGCGGTCGTAGTGCAACAGGCCCATCGGAATCTCCGAGATATAATAGCAGAAGGTGTCGCGCGGATAGTCGTCCTCCCGCTTCATCTTTCTGCGATATTCTATGTCCTGGTGCATCAGCCTCTCTGCCTCCTCAAGGGTTGTGGCGAAGGCCTGCGGACAAAAGTTGCTCACCTTATATTTGGGATAATGCGAACGCTTCCCCTCTTCCAGCTCTTCCGTCTCTAATACTTCGAGCTTGAAGATGGCTGCCACATCCCGATGCTGCGGATGCTCAGCCAATTGCTTGAATTCGTCATAGGATAATTGTTTCATTGGAAGTATCCTCTTTGTCTTTGCTATTAATGATATTGGTATATTTTCTTGTATTCAGCACCATCGCAGTTGGTGATTTTGATTTCCAGCACCAATCCATCCAACTGATAGTCAGTCGGGATATTGATGGCACGTCTCGCGATGTCCATTTCGCAGAAGTTGCTGCCGTCCTTTTTGCAGAGCACAACGTCCAGATAGTCTGGCATATCCGGTATAGTTCCTGGCTCCGACATTTGTGGCTGCAACTCCCCAAACGCATCCTTCACATACTCATAGATTCCCCGAGTATATTTTTCGATGTCCACCCCTACATAGCGTGTATAGGTGTATTTGATAATGCATAAAGACATTTTACCTACCATATTATTTTGTTTTTTGTTTTTCCTCTTTGTCGTCGCTATGGTCCATCACTATCTGATAATACTTAAGCACTTCTCGCGTAACTTGCACATATTTTGTCGTTGATAACCTTTTATAAAAGAGGCGACCATAAAGATCGCCTCTTTTGTTCAGTTATGGTTGATTGGTTTACTCTTCAAATGTGTTATACAATTTCAAGATGTTTTCTGCAAACCAGTCTACCAATTCTCAGGCTGATTTCTCCAACGTATCAGTAACGAGCCACATCCATTTGCCTTCCTGTCTTGCACCAGGTTTCTGCTCCAAGTTAGGCAACTGAGAGAGAACATCATTCTTGGCAATGAATTCCTGCATCTTGGTTTTAGCATCCCCTCCACCTGTTGTGTAAAAACAAACTCTGGTTGTGTTATAGCGAACGCTGTAGCCACAGTCATAAGCAAAGCCTTCGTGGGTTGGCGAATTGAAGCCGATATACGGGCGACCCTTCGGGTTGTTAATATGTGACTGCACTTTGTCTTTTACTCTTTCAACTACTTTCTCCCAAATATTGTTGCACCATTCAACATTAGCCTCTGAAGCTTCGTTGCTGGCAGCAGGAGCGTCAGTAAAATCGCCTTCTGTCACAGGCTCGAATGGCATCTCACCCGAATTGTTTCGCTTTATCAACTCCATAAGATTCTCAAAACCATCCTTGCCGTAGTAATCCAATATAAGGTTACGTTCAAACTTTGTTACTGCATTGAGCACCTGATTGCGAGTTACGCCATAAACAAACTCACGACCTGCCTTAATCTCGTATTTGTCGACACTTTGATTATGCACCTTTGAACACTCCAGATAATACACATCGTTGGTCAGCAAGTCGCGGATTTTGTCATCCACATTGCCGCTCATTTCCGGATACTCAAACACATCTAAAAGCTGACACACCTCAGGGATGCCCGTACGAACCTCTTGATTGATTCGTCCCATAGCGCATTCCCATTTATCTTTACTGTCATCTGTCTCGGAGGTCTGACCGATTTTGAGCCAACCGCCGTCCTGCTGCTTCAACTCAGTATTCGAGAAATAATGAGAAGAAAGTCGCTTGGGACCGAATACGTAAATTAATGTTCTCTTCATAATTAATAGTTTTTTATGTATTCACGAATTTTTCTTTCTGCCATTGCTTTAGTCACAGCATATTTACTCTCACTTTCTTCTACGAAGAAATTAATCCATCTTACAACATATTTTGGTAGAATCATATTTTTATTATTTTCCTTCATTTTGTCAATTGTGTAGTATATAACATTAAAATAAATATCACAAGAACTTATCAAATCATTATAAAGATTTCTTTCTAACATAGAAAAGGCTTGGTCATAATCACCTTTATCTACAAAGGCTTTTGCCACATTGGTAAAACAATCCTTCGGTATTACGCCGTAGCCGTTATTAAAATCCCATTCACCATCTTGGTTAATCATAGCTGTCATATAATCTTTAGCCTCTTCTAATTTATCTTGTTGAATATATGCATTTATTATTACATTTACAGCTTCGCTCATTTCTGGTTTTTTAGAATTTTGAATAATGTAGGTCTTATTCTTTTCAACATATTCCCTTATGTAATCTTTAGCACCATCAAAATCATTATTAGCAACGCATTCTCTCACTTTTTGTGTAGTCTTAACCTGATCCTTATAAATAGGCGTATAGTAACTAGAACCAATTTTAAAACCAATAATAATTACTATAAGAGTCGCAATGCATGCAAGAATACAACGTTTTCTTTTTTTCTTTCTTTGGTTTTTTAATTCCGTATTTTCCGACTCTGTTTCTATCTCTTCAAGCAAGCGCTGTATCTTAGGATTGTTGCCATAGTACATTCTTGCTTGACGGACATAACGCTCCACCTCTGCTTTGCTCTTATCAATATCTTCTCCAGACTTGAAGTTTACCAAAGCTGACTCAAGATGCTCGATGATTTTCGCCAACTCCTTACTTGCCTCAGGTGTGATGTTGCCGCCACAATTAGGGCACTTGTCGGTCAGCTCAGGAATAGAGCTGCCACAGAAAGGACAAGTCTTGCCACGACGCTTGTTCTTGGCAGCCTCTATAGATTGTTGCATTTTCTGCTCCTGGGCATCTATGTAGAGGTCAACTTCATCTAAATTCAAGCCCAAAGCTTGTGCCTTATTCAGAAGGACCTGACGTTCCTTGGCAGAGATGATACCATCGGTGAGATATTCCTGAATGAGATCATCCAACTCCTTCGGAACAATTCTTTTCTCTGTTGTATCCATATTTTTTTTTGTATTTACTATTGATGCGATATTTTTCGCTTAACTATAATTATATATATTATCATTAGTGTCCAGTTAAAATCAGGACACTAAAGATAATTAGTGGTTTAATATTTCTAATTATTATCTGAAGGATGTCGTAGATTTGACTTAATCGCGATCGCGATCATATTCTGATTTTAAAGCAGAGAAGTCACGGCCCCTTTTCTTAAATGCTTGTTTTAGTGTTTGATAACTTGAAGCATCTTTCCAAGAAAGATCATTATTTATCTTTGATCTAAAAGCATTTCCGACTTCTTCTGCTTCATCTAAATCTCCTTCTTTTATATAGGCATTAATTAATGCTAAATACATAGCATCATATTCTTGTACAATCGCACTTGTTCCTATTCCTTTATATAATTCTCTTGGAACTGAGACACTTATTAACTTTGCTTTTGCCTTATCAAGTTCGCCATTATTTACAAGCTCCACAACTTCATTTCCAAGTTCTTGAACCTGTTCCTTAGCAGCATTGTACAATCTTTGCTTCTCTTCTTTTTCTCTTTCTGAAGAATTAACAAAATAATAACAAAGACCAAAAAGAACCAGTACAAAGATGGCTGACATTATTTTTCTCATATTTTTAAAAACAAAGTTCAGCCAGTACTTCTTTTTAGCATCTGCCTCTGCTGCTTCAGATTCCGCCTCAACCTCTTCAAGCAAACGCTGTATCTTAGGATTATTGCCATAGTACATTCTTGCTTGACGGGCATAACGCTCCACCTCAGCTTTGCTCTTATCAATATCTTCTCCAGACTTGAAATTTACCAAAGCAGACTCAAGATGCTCAATGATTTCCGCCAACTCCTTACTTGCCTCAGGTGTGATGTTGCCGCCACAATTAGGGCACTTGTCTGTCAGTTCAGGAATAGAACTGCCACAGTAAGGACAGGTCTTGCCACGACGCTTGTTCATAGCAGAGGCTATCGCCTGGTCAGCCTTCTGCTGCTGAGCATCAATGTAAAGGTCAACCTCATCTAAGTTCAAGCCCAGAGCCTGTGCCTTGTTCAGAAGAACCTGACGTTCTTTGGGAGAAATGATACCATCAGAGAGATACTCCTTGATAAGGTCGTCCAGCTCCTGCGGTATTGCACCGTTCTTCTTTGTAGCCTGTGCTTCCATCTCCTTCTTGCGTTTCGCAAGACGACCATCAAGCACAAGTTCAAACTCGTCGAGGTCTATGCCCATAGCCTCGGCTTTCTTAAAGAGAATCTGTTTCTCTTTGTCTGTTAGCACTCCATCTGCCAGTGCAGCAGTGATGAGCGCTTCTAATTTTTCGTTGTACATAGTAAATATTTTGTTATTAATTTGAATTTAAATTATATGTCTATTAATTATGCTTTTCGTAGAATCTTGCCTCAAGCACCATTTCCACCTCATCAGGATCTTCTCCCTCCATGACAGCACGACGCAGAACTATCTCCTTCATCTTGTCGGTCAGCTCATCATTCTCTGCTACAGAATTGATAAGATCCTCAAGACCATCCGAGAAGAGATTGCCGGGCGACTTTACTATCTGAGGCTTAGCGATTGATTCTGACTGACTTTCTTCTTCATTATCATCTTCATCTTCTTCTACCTCGATATCTACGTCCTCTGTATCTTCTTCTCCGTACTCGTCATCTTCTTCATCTTCATCATCGCTCATGTCCTCCGGAAGTGGTAACGGAGTCTGTGGTTCGTACGGACCATAGAAGTCAAGCATGTCTTCTGGCATCTTTCTTAGTTTTATTTCAGAATCGGTTCTCTGTAAAAGTTGCGCATAGTATGTGTACAGTTCCGCTGGCACATACAATGTCTCCACGCTATAACTCAAAGATTCTAAATCCGTAATCTTATTAGTATAAAGATACAACTCGGATATAGTGCCATCTTCTATTGGATATCCCAATTTCTCCACCGAATTCGGAATAAATACTCTCCTTACTCTCTTGCCACCTGCGAAGTTGTCGCCAACAATCTCCACTCCTTTAGGAATTATTACTTCTTTAATTCGATCACAGCCAGATAACAATTCATCTGGTATTTCCTTGAGTAATGTTACTTTAGAGAAATCCACCTCTTCCAAGTACTTCTCCTTTTCATAGAAAACACAACCCGATAATTTTTTCAAGGTAGAAGGGAAAACGACTTTACGAATTCCTTCATATCCATCCAAAGACTCATCATCAAGGGATGTATATCCTTCGTCAATAGTCAACACACCATCTTCGAATGTCCCCAACTTGATTTTAACATTTTCGTCATCAGATTTGTCATCATCAGTATTGAATAGGTCATGTTTGGTTTCTTGCAAATTCTTCAAGGCCTCGTTCTTTACATCTTCCAGACGTTCCCCAACAGTCTTTGCAATATCATTGACCATTTTTTTGAATATTCCCATACTATAACATCTTTAATGTTTGTTACTTTTGTTTTTAACTATTTGGAAACTTTACATCCCCGGCATCTGCGGCGGCATTCCCGGCATCTGCGGAGCTGTTCCTTGGAACAACGGAGCGAGTTCTGCCACGTTGCCAGCAAATTCCCATTGCGCCATGCCGTTCTTCCATACGTACGACTGCTGGGTGAGCTGACCTTGCTGAACGAGCTGCTGCAGCTTCTGCCAGTCACACGGACCATACTGCTGACCGTTTATGCCGATGAAGTATTGCACCTGAGGAACGGCTCCCTTACCTGGCATCTGCGGCGCACCACCCATGCCCGGCATCTGCGGAACGCCACTCATCTGCCCCATACCGCCCATAGGCTGCTGACGGAAGGCATTGATGCCGTTGTCCATAGCGTTGTTCAGCACGCCGGCATTGAGGTTGGCTTGGTGAGCACCCATAAAGGTCTGCTCGGTCTGCAGGCGAGAGGCACGCTGCATCTCCTCACGCTGAATGCGCATTGTCTCGCGCTGGTTCTCAAGGTTCATGCGCTGCAGTTCCTCCTGACCGCCGAGGTCGAGTTCCTGCTTTCTGCCCATAGCGTCCAGATTAAGAGACGACTGCTTGCGGAGCATGTCCTGCTGCAGGTCGTTGTTGAGGTTGAAGTTAGAGATCTGGGCATTGTGCTGAGCCATCATGCGCTCCTTCTCCAAGTCGGCAGTAAGGGCTTTCAGCTCGCGATATCCACGGCTCTCCTTGTCGATATTGATGCTCGTGATGTCGAGGCTGCGGATGGTGATGCCGAAGAGCTTCTCCACCTGCGGCATTACACGCTGCTGCACCAGCTCGCTTATCTCCATTATCTTGCGCTCAATCTGAACCACCGGAATCTGAGCGTCTATAGGAGCATTCACCACCACGCTCTTGATGAACTTGGTGAGCTGACCGCGAAGCTTGTTCTTGAAAGTCTCGTCGCTGTAAGCCTCGTTGCGGTTAACGCTATGGAAGAGGTCCATATCCTCAATGGCATAGACAATGGCACCGTGTACAGCCACTGGCACACCATAGTCTTGCAGACGCGGGTCGAAAACGTCGAAGTAAGGAATGGCAAAGTTCACCTGACTGCCCTTGCTCAGATTGCTGAGGTTGGTCAGATTGGTCTGTTCCACTTTTCTTGCAGCCTCTTCCGCTGCCTGTCTCTTTTCTTCTTCCACTTCGCGGGAAGACTTAAAACCAAAGAATCCCATAATATTATTTCTGTTTTTAATTATTATTACTTAGATTTCGCAAGCGAAAGTAGTTATTGGAAGTTATTGGAAGATAACTCGCTTCGCTCGTGAAGTTAATGGACAAATGTCCTATTGTTTAAGCAATAAAGCTATTGTCCGTTCGCTCGGCTTTGCCGCTTGCTTAAGCAAGAACTTCTTGAACGACCAAAGGGAGTGATAACTTCTTTAATCCCA
>OBIB01000202.1_pt1 | contig 24086 bp, 17 predicted proteins | sample 1496261 | NCBI WGS metagenome assembly OBIB01 (sample SAMN05065771, study PRJEB22554) | human gut metagenome | biome: ENVO:2100002; feature: ENVO:00000062; material: ENVO:00002003 | host: Homo sapiens | place: USA
GTATCAACACAAACACTCACAATCATTATTAACCTTAAAACACAGAAAAACAATTATGGCAGTATTTTATCGTAAGTATCAGGAGAAGCGCGAGGGTAACAAGAACTATGGCAAGTGGTATGGCCGCAGCGTCATCCTCAACACCGTGTCGACCAAGGATCTCGCCTCCGAGATCTCGCACGCCACCACCGTGACCTACGCTGATGTGTTGGCGGTGCTCGCAGGGGCCTCAGAGGCTATGAAGCAGCATTTGCAGAACTCGCAGAAGGTGGTGCTCGATGGCATCGGCGCGTTTAAGGTGGGCATAAACACCGTTGCCGCCGCCACCAGCGCCGAGTTTGGAGCGCAGAACGTGAAGAACTTCCGTGTGCTCTTCGCTCCCGAGATCCACTTCGTGGGCAACGGTCAGGTGACGGACAAGAACCGCCGCGCCGGCAACTATGTGAAGGATTTGCTCCAGGGCGTCACCGCCAAGGAGGCTCCCAAGAACGCCGTGGTCGATGCCAAGACTCCCACCGATCCCAAGGCGTAACCCATCCGTCTCACATCTAACAACACTAACACACGCATCATGAAACTATCTCGTCAAACCTGGAAGAACATTGTGCAACTGGCGCTGAGCATCCTCACCGCCGTGGCCACCACCCTCGGCCTGAACAGTTGTCTCTAACCCTCTTCCAACAGTGCTCCCCAAGTCAGCCACAGGGCCGGCTTGGGGAGCTTTCTTTTTTATAACCTCTCATGTGTTTTTTCTTGCCTCATAGGCGGAGCGTTCACCACCTGTGCGAGAGGCTTATGGCTTTGCCAGCTTGGCGCCGTTTACGATGTAGAGGCCGGCGGGAAGTCCGGTTGTGGCCTCCGCAGCGTCTACGTAGGTGCTGAAGCGTCGTAGCGTGCGACCGTCGATGCTTGTCACCGTGGTGGGTCGATGGGCTTTGGCCGTTGTGATGGGTGCGATGGCCGTGGCGTACTTGTCGCTCACATCCTTCACGAGGTAATGTCCGCTGGCATCCTTGCTTGCCGTAACAACGAGATAGGATGTGCGTTTCACGTTCTGCACATTCGCTGTTTGCACCGATCCGTTGCTGCTGTTGAACACGAAGTTCACATAATCGTCCTTCGCATTGATTGCGTAGTGGAGCGTGTACCACGTCTTGCCGTCGAGCTTGGTGGTGGTCGTTACACGGTCGCCCGGCCAGCTCTTTGCTGTGGGGTTGTGCGATCCGTCGCCACCCCACGACCACACATACATCGACGTCCATCCCACGGCGTCGGTGTTGACGTTAACGCTGATGTTGTAAGGCTTGAACGCTTCCACCTGATAAGTCCTGGTGACGGTGCCCAGCACCTTGCCGCCCGTGAGCAGCGCCACCTTCAGCGTGGTGTTGCCCTCCGGCAGGCGCAGCGTGGCGCCGTTGTTTGCGCGTGTGCTTTGGCTGGTGGGGTCTGTTCCGTCGAGCGTGTAAACCAGTTGTGCGTTTTTGTCTGTGGCGATGGCCCTGAGCGTCACCGTCGCCCCCTCATCATAATGGCCCGAAGGCAGCGAAGTCCACGCCGTTTGCATGGTGCGCTCCAGGAAGTAACGGTAGTGGTGCCCTTCGGCTGCGAGCGCCCATGTGTTGGCGTCGGGCGAGTAGGTGTTGGCCGACGATCCCACAGCCACATGCAGTCGTCCCTTCGTTCCCGTAGTGGTGAATATGTATCGTGCCACGCTACTGCCGTTGCGTTTCCATGCGCTCTGGTTGTTGATGCCCGTGAGGTTACGCAGCAGAATCATGTTCTTGATGTCGGCCTTACAGTCGATCCAATGCTTGAGAAACACACAGGGCGTACCCGGCATGGCGAGGATGTAGGCGTTAGCCGCCAGCGTGTCGCGCTTGATGGGGTCTTGCTGCTCCGAGGCCGACCGCCGTTCGGTGTCGTGGTTCTCCACGAAGGTCACGGCGTACCGCGCGTAGGTGGGATCGGTGGCCAGTCCGTCGTGGTCGAGCTTGGTCCAGTTGCTATAGTTTGTGGCGTCGCGCACGGCATATCGAGTGTTGAAGTCGAACGCCGCGCTCTGTATCACCCCGTTCACCTTCGTGCCATTGATCCAGTTGGTGAGCAGTTGTTTGTTACCATCGAAATACTCGCCCACCGAGAACGTTGGTTTGGCGTCGGCGTTGTAGAGTGCCGTAAACTTGGCCGCGTAGCCCTTCACCATGTCGTAGCGCACGCCCGCATACCCCATGTCGTTGAGGAGGAAGTGGAGATACGCCTTCACGTTCTTCTGCACGTTAGCGCTGTTATGGTCGAGGTCGCGTGCAAACGTCACCCCCTCGCCCGTGTCGTTGTTGTTGCTGAGCGCATATCCGTTGGCGGCGGCCCATGAGGCCGTCTGTCCGCCGCAGTCGTCCTTGCAGATGTCGGTCGACAACAGTTGGTAGGTTTTCCCTTGGTACGTCTCCTTTGGGAAGTCTACCCAGTTGGTGAGCGTCTTTCTGTGGTTGATCACCACGTCGGCGATGGTCCCTATTCCCTTTTGCTTGAGCTTGCCGATCATCGACCGCAGCTCCTGTTCCGATCCGAAGGCACTCTGGTAGTTGTTGAACCAGTAGAGGTCGTCGTATCCCATCGATTCGCCTCCGCAGTTGCCACTCTGCGGAATCCACACGAGGTTGAAATACTGTGCGAGTTCATCCGCCTGACTCTCCAGGTTTTTCCAGTGTGAGGCGTCGAAGCTGTTCCAGTAGAATCCTTGCAGCATCACGCCCTGGTGGTTGGCTGGCCATCCCTGCGCCATGAGTGCTGCGGGTAGGGCCAGTGCTGCCACCAATGATGATAATTTCTTGTTCATAGACGGTTTCGTGTTATTTTATTGCTGTGCGTTGATCTCGAGCACCATGGTGGCCCTTGGCGCCAGCGTGATGTCCTTTGTGAGGTCGATGGTGCGTCGTGTGAGGATGTTGTTGGCCTGCTTGGCCCCTTGGAGCACCTCCTGGTAGCGCTGTGTGTGCATCTTGCGTTGGTGCGACGTGCCGTTCACGATGGTGAGCACCGCCCTTCCCGGCAGTGTGCGCGCCACGACATACACCCCGTCCTGCGGAATAAACTGCGTTTGCTTGCCCTTGGTGATGAGCTCGTTGCCCTGTCGCCAGTGGAGCAGACGACTGATCCAGTTGAACATCTGGTTCTCCTCCTTCGTGCGTCCCTGCTGAGTGAAGGCGTTGTGCTCGTCGCCGGGGAATCCACCGGGGAAGTCGCGCCTCACATTGCCGTCGGTCACCTCTTTCGTGCCGTTCATGAGCACCTCCGTGCCATAATAGAGCTGCGGTATGCGGTCGATGGTGAGCAGCAAGGCCAACGCCTGCTTCAGCGCCAGCGAGTCGCGGCCGTTGCCGAGGAACCGGTCGGTGTCGTGGTTCTCGATGAACGCCATCACATGATGCGGGTCGCGGTAGAGATAGTCGTAGCAGAGCGCGTTGTAGATTCGGTTGAATCCCTGCCACCATCCGTCGGTCTCCTCGTTCTTGGCCTGGTTGATGCGGTCGAAGAAGGCAAAATCCATCACCGTCTTGAGGTAACTGTTCTTCTCCGACAGTTTGCTGTCTTTCTGCCATGCGGCGGTGTAGGCCGGCTCCGTCACCCACGTCTCTCCCACGGTGTTGAAGTTGGGATATTCGTTGTTGAGCGTCTTCATCCATAGCGCCATGCCGTCGCGGTCGGCGTAGGGGTATGTGTCCATGCGGATGCCGTCGATGCCCACGGTCTCTATCCACCACTCACTGTTTTGTATGAGATACCTCATGACGTGCGGGTTGCGCTGGTTGAGGTCGGGCATGGTGGGCACGAACCACCCGTCTACCGTTTCCTTGAGGTCCACCTGGCTGGCGTAGGGGTCGAGCACCGGCGTGAGCTTGTAGCTCGTTTGCAAGTACTTGTCGTTCACCTTGGCGGCGCCGTCGATGGTGCCCAGTTTCTTCTGATGCGCCGCCGTCTGGTTTTCCGGTGCGAGCCATTCGGGTGTGTTAAACCAGTCTTTCGATGGCATGTCGGCCACCCACGGATGGTCTATGCCGCAATGGTTGAAGATCATGTCCATGACCACCTTCAGACCCTTGCTGTGGGCCTCGTCGACGAGCCGCTTATACTCTTCGTTGGTGCCGAATCGCGGGTCCACCCGGTAGTAGTTGGTGGTGGCGTAGCCGTGGTAGGTAGAATGTGCCCCATCGTTGGGGCCGTCGTTCTCGAGCAACGGCGTGAACCACAGCGCCGTCACGCCGAGGTCCTTGAAGTAGTCGAGATGCTGGCGAATGCCCTCCATGTCTCCTCCGTGTCGCAGGCTTGGCGCCGTGCGGTCGCACGTCTTGTCGCGCATGGTCTTGAAGGCGTCGTTGTGTGGGTTGCCATTGGCAAATCGGTCGGGCATGAGCATGTAGAGCACATCGGCGTTGGAGAATCCCATGCGCTTGTCGCCCGCCATGTCGCGGTCTTTCAGCAGGTATTTCACCTTCTTGGTCTGCTTGCCCTGCTTGAAGCACAGCGTCATCTCGCCCGCCTTGGCCCCTTTGAGGTTAAGGTAGACGAGGAGATAGTTGGGCGAGTCGAGACGTGCGATAGAATCGATGCGCACCCCCGGGTAGCTCACTTCCACGTCGGCGCTGCGCACATCCTTGCCGTGCACCATCAGTTGCAGCGAGGCGTCTTTCATACCTACATACCAGTTGGTGGGCTCAATGCGATCGACCCCCACCGCTGCGTTCATGCTCATTGCACTCATAAGCATCATTAGTGATATCAGTTTTTTCTTCATAATCTTAATCTTTGTTGTTTCAGCTTTACTTTCGGTAGAGTATCAGTGCCGATTGGGCGTCGACCGTAGCCTGGCCCTTGATGGGCATGCCGATGCCCTCCTCGTTGACCACACCGTTGCAGCACGCCACGTAGTAGTGGCCTTGTGGAAGGACGATCGATCTCGGCTCCTTGTTCGCGTTGAGCGCTACGATGATGTCGTTCCAGCTGTCGATGCCCTCCAGGTTCTTCAGGCGGAAGGCCACCAGACAGTGGTCGGAGGCCATAAACTCCAGGTGCTCCCTCACGGCGTCGGCCTTGGCCAGGCGGAAAGCCGGATGGTGCTTGCGCAGGCCGATCAATCCGCGGTAATACTCAAACACCTCGGGGTAACGCCTCAGGTTGTCCCAGTTGAGCGCGTTGATGCTGTCGGGCGACGCATAGCTGTTGTGCACCCCCTTCTTGTTGCGCAGCATCTCCTCGCCCGCCAAGATGAACGGCACACCCTGCGACGTGAACACCGCCGTCTGTGCCAGCAGGTCGAGGCGTATGAGCTCCGCCTCGCGGTCGGCGTAGCTTCGCGTGGCGTCGTTCCATCCCGGCATGGTCGCCTTCAGGCGGTCCACCAGGCACATGTCGTCGTGGCAGCTCACGTAGCTTATCTGTTGCGTCGGCTCCTTGGCCCACGGCTTGTGGTCGTAGTTCACCCGCGCCATGTCGACCTGCGGGTGGGCAATGCCGCCCACGATGCCAAACTTCAGGCTCTCTTCCTCGCCCCCTAAGCCGACGAGGAACGCCCCCTTGGTGTCGTCGCTGAACGGTCCGCGCAGGGCGTCGCGCATGTCGTCGCTGAACGCCCCTATGCCGTGGAGCTTGTAGGCCGCCGCCTTCACGGCCAACTGGTCTTGCGGGTAGGCGCACGCTCCGGCGCTCCATCCCTCGCCGTAGATATAGATCGAAGGATCGATCTCGTCGACAGCGGCTCGTATGGCGTTCATCGTCTCGATGTCGTGCACGCCCATGAGGTCGAAGCGGAAGCCATCGATGTGGAACTCGTTGATCCAGTATTTCACGCTCTCTATCATAAACTCGCGCATCAGCGGACGCTCCGAGGCCGTCTCGTTGCCGCAGCCCGACCCGTCGGAGTAGCGTCCGTCGGCCGTTTTGCGGTAGTAATAGTCGGGATAGGTGCGTTGGAAATTGCTTCCGTCGATGTCGAACGTGTGGTTGTACACGGCGTCGAAGATGACGCGTATGCCCGCCTTGTGGAGCGCCTGCACCATGGCCTTCATCTCGCGTATGCGCACCGCCGGCTTGTAGGGGTCGGTGGCGTAGCTACCCTCCGGCACATTGTAGTTCTTCGGGTCGTAGCCCCAGTTGAACTGCGGCCGTTGCAGCTGCGTCTCGTCGACCGAGGCATAGTCGAACAACGGTTGGAAATGGATGGCGTTCACGTCCAACCGCTTCAGGTAGTCGATGGCGTGGGGCTCTGTGAGCGCCAAGTACTTACCCTGGTGCTGCAACCCCGACGTGGCGCTGATGGAGAAGTCGCGCATGTGCAGTTCGTAGATCACGAGGTCGGCGGGCGAGGCCAGCGCGGGTCGTCGGTCGTGGCTCCATCCCTCGGGGTCGGTGTCGGCCATGTTGAGTATGGCGCCTCGGTTGCCGTTCACGCCCACCGCCTTGGCGAACGTTCCCGGACATTCGCCCTTGCCCATGTCGAAGGTGTAGAACCGTCCGGCCAGGTCGCCCTTGAGGATGGCCTCCCAGCGGTTGTTTCCCAAGGCCCGCATCTTCACCGTCTTGATGGGTTTGCCTCCCTGCGCGTCCTTGTAGATGCGCACCTTCGGCATGGAGGGTGCGTTGAGGTGGAACACGGTTTGCGTCTTGCCATATTCCATCTCGTTAAATCGCCCTTGGGCGTTGGCGTTCCATGTCATCATGGCGGCAAAGATTACGGTTAATAAGTATCTTACTTTCATGTTATGGGTAGCGTGTGGGTGTTACTTGGCCATCAGCGACACGGCGAAACCGCCGCCGCGCGCCTCCTTGATTTTCAGCACATCGCCCTTCTTCACGGTCTTGTGCAGAATGTGGTAAGCCTTCGGGTTCTTCTCGTAGTCGGCCTCCTTGGCGTCTTGGTAGATGGCGCAGTCGTAGCGTCGCCCCTTGTCGAGGAAGTCGAGTCGCACCACGGCGGTATGGGCGTCCTCGCCCGTCTTTCCGCCCACAAACCAGTTGTCGGTGCCCTTGGCCTTGCGCGCCACGGTGATGTATTTTGCCGGCTCGGCCTCCAGGTAGCGCGAGTCGTCCCAGTCGCACGCCACGTCGCGAATAAACTGGAATGCGTCGTCGTATTTCTCGTAGTGCTCAGGCAGGTCGGCGGCCATCTGCAGCGGCGAGTACATCACGAGGTAGAGCGCCAGTTGTCCGCAGAGCGTGGAGTGCACAAAGCTCTTGTTGTTGCTCCAGTCGGCGAGTCGCGTCTCGAAGATGCCCGGCGTGTAGTCCATCGGACCGCCCTGCAGGCGGGTGAACGGCAGCATCACCGTGTGGTAGGCCACATTGCCCCCAAACGCCTCATACTCCGTGCCTCGGGCGCTCTCGTTGCCCACGAGGTTGGGCCATGTGCGGCAGATGCCCGTGGGTCGTGTGGCCTCATGTGCGTTGACCATGATGTGGTGCTTGGCGGCCGTTTCCACGACCCGTTGGTAGTGGTTGTTCATCAGTTGCGAGTAGTGGTACTCGCCGCGTGGGATGATGTCGCCCACGTAGCCCGTCTTCACGGCGTCGTAGCCGTAGCGGTTCATGAGGTTGAACGCCTCCTCCATGTGTCGCTCATAGTTGAGCGCCGAGCTCGATGTCTCGTGGTGCGTCATGAGCTTCACCCCCTTGGCGTGGGCATAGTCGTTGAGCGCCTTGATGTCGAAGTCGGGGTAGGGCGTCACAAAGTCGAACACGTCGAGCTTCTGGTGCCCGAACCAGTCTTCCCATCCCACGTTCCAGCCTTCCACGAGCACCTCTTGCAGGCCGTTCTTCGCCGCGAAGTCGATGTAGCGTTTCACCTCCGCCGTGGTGGCGCCGTGTGTGCCGTTGGGCTTGCATTTCGAGTAGTCGGTCACGCCGAGTCTTACCGACGGGTAATCGTTGGTGTAGCTCCAGGTCTTCGTTCCAACAATCATGTTCCACCACACTCCGCAGTACTTGGTGGGGTGTATCCACGACGTGTCCTCGATCTTGCACGGCTCATTGAGGTTGAGCGTCAGTTTGCATGCCAGCATGTCGCGTGCGTCGTCGCTCACGAGCACCGTTCTCCAGGGCGTGTTGAACGGCGTCTGTATGAATCCCTTCCGTCCCACGGCGTCGGGCGTGAGCCACGACTCGAGCATGAGGTTCTTCTCGTCGAGGTTGAGGTGCATGGTGGGATAGTCTATGCATGCCGCCTCATGGATGTTGATGTAAAGGCCGTCGCTGGTTTTCATCTGGAGCGACGTTTGCACGCCCGTGTCGGAGAACACCGTCGTCGACGAGTTGCCCTTATACGCCTCGCGGTTCTTGGCTATGACGGCCCTGATGCCGGTGAGCGGCGTGATCTGGTATTCATACTCCTGCGTGTCGTAGTCGCCCGGAATCCAGTAGGCCGTGTGGTCGCCTGCCATGGCAAACTGCGTGTGCTCCTCCTTGATGACGAAGTAGTTGAGCTCCTGCTGTTGCGGAAACTCGTAGCGCAGTCCCATGCCATAGTCGTACACACGGAAGCGTATGGTGATGTTTCGCTTGGTGGCCGGCTGTCGGAGGTCCACGGCCATCTCGTTGTAGTGGTTCCTGATGGTGGCCGTTTCGCCCCACACCGGCTTCCACGTCTCGTCGAAGGTCGATGTGCGGTGGTTGGTCTCCTCAAATCCGTCCATGAGGTCGGTCTCGTCCATGCCCTTCGAGGCGTGCTTGTCCTTGGCAAGCTCCAGTCCGAGGTGCGACGGTTTGCACACCGCCTTCCCCTTGTATTGCATCTCGTAGGTGGGCTGCCCCTTGGGCGAGAGCGAGAAGGTCACTACCACGTTGCCGTTGGGCGATGTGACGGTTTGCGCCGCGGCGCTCATGGGCAGCAGCGCCATGGCGAGAAGTAGGATGTCTTTACGCGTCATGATGATGGTTTTATTTGTTGTTCAGGTGTCGTCCGGCCTCCGTGATGAGGTCCTTGATTGTGTTGTTGTAAGGTGTGTTGGCCAGCAGGTCCTCGATGTTGATGTGCATGCGGTAGCGCCAGTAGTGGTGTGGGTTGGCGGGAATGTTGATGCGCTCGGCGCCTGCGTCGGGCAGGCGCAGCTGTTCGTCGATGGCCATCCAGTCTTGCAGCAAGAGCACGCAGAGCATCGATGGGCACGACAGTTGGGCGGACACGATCTCCTTGGCCAGCCATCCCGGCAGCGGGTGGGGTGCCGCTCCGCCGCGGTAGAGCTTCGAGGCGTAATAGTCCTGCGTGCGGTTGTAGTCCTCGTCCCACCACTGTCGCAGGGTCGGCATGTCGTGGGTCGAGAACGTACACACGCTGCGGTAGGGATTGCGCGCAAGGTCGCCAAAGGTGAGCTTCGGGTCCTTCGGCATCTGTTGCAGTTCGAGGCTGAGTATGCGCAGCTCGTTCATCACCCACGCCACACAGTCGGGCACCATTCCCAGGTCCTCGGCACACACCAGCATGCGTGTGGCCTGCACCAGCACCGGCAGTTTCTTCATGGCCTCGTTGTACCAGAAGTTGTTGTTGCGGCGATAGTAGTAATCGTTGTAGATGCGGTTGAACTTCTCCTTGTCGCTGTCGTAGAGCGCCTCATACATGAAGTTGAGCTGCGCCGTGATGCGCGGGTGGAACTTGTTGGGGTCGTTGTAGTCGCGCACGAAGAGCACGTCGCTCGCCAAGGCGTAGAGCCCATCGCGTATCCAGATGTCCACATCGCTGTTCTTGCCCTTGAAGGCCGCCTCAATCTTGCGCTCCGTGTCGTATTGCGGCTTGAGGGCGTAGATGTCGTCGTGCTGATGGTCGAGGTAGGTGTCGATCACCTCCTGTGCATGCTCTCGGAACACGCGGTCGACCACCCATCGGGCAATGAACGGCGTGGTGAACAGTTGCTCCTGGAAGTGCAGTCCGTAGCCCTCGATCTCCTCGCGCGACATGCCCAGTGCCGGCGCAAACTGTCCGAGCAGGCCGTGGACGCAGGTGATGGGGATGGCCCAGATGCGGAAGAATCCCAGCACGTGGTCGATGCGGTAGGCGTCGAAGTATTTGGCCATGTTCTGGAAGCGGCGTATCCACCACTGGCATCCGTCGTCGATCATGCGCTGCCAGTTGTAGGTGGGTAATCCCCAGTTTTGTCCGTTGACGGAGAAAGCGTCGGGCGGTGCCCCGGCCTGTGAGTTGAGGTTGAAGTATTGCGGCTCGTGCCACACGTCGCATCCGCAGCGGTTCACGCCGATGGGAATGTCGCCCTTGAGCACCACGCCCCTCGCCTTGGCATACTCGTGTGCCTCCTGCATCTGCTTGTGGAGCACATACTGCACATAGTAGTAGAACGCCACCTCGCGGTATTCCTCGGTGCGTGGGTTTCTCAGTGCGCCGCGGTCGGCCTCGTGCCATTGCTCATGGCCCTTCCACTGGCTGAAATCTACCGTCCCCAGCGTGTCGCGGAGATGGCAGTATTGTGCGTAGGGCACCAGCCAATGCTCATTTTCGGCCATAAACTTGCGGAAGTCGGTGGTCTTCATCACGGCCTCGCCCTCCTGCTGGAAGATGATGCGCAGGTATTCGGTCTTGGCGTTGTTCACCTGCTCATAGTCGATCTGGCTCAGGGCGTTGAGCTTCTTTCGGAGCGCCTCCATCTCGGCCGCCTTCTTCTTGTCGGCGATGGGTGGCAACTGCCTGAGGTCCACAAACTGTGGGTGAAGGGCGAAGATGCTGATGGCCGAGTAGGGGTACGAGTCGGTCCAGGTGTGTGTCGACGTGGTGTCGTTGATGGGCAGCACCTGCAGCACCCGCTGCTCGGTTTCGGCCACCCAGTCGACCATGCGCTTCAGATCGCCGAAGTCGCCCACGCCAAAGCTGCCCCGTGTGCGCAGTGAGAACACGGGTATGAGCGTGCCTGCCAGTCGCTCATTGTAGATCTCGAAGAACGCCTGGTCGAGTTCCCTCACCACCATCTGTCCGTTGTCGGCCATGGGCAGTTCGAGGCGGCGGTTGGCTCCCGTTTCCCAGAGCAGGTCGCCCTTGTCGGTCCAAGCCACAAACTTAAACTCCGTGGTGCCGGTGTTGGCAAAGTCCCTGAGGTTGAGGTCGGCCACCCATTCGTTGTGGTTGTGCTCCACCATCCTCACGGCCTTGTCGGCAATCCATTGGCCCATGGCCTTGTCCTCGCCCACCACCGCCAGTTGGCATCCGCCTCTCAGTTGCGGTGCGCGCACCACGAGGCGCAGCGTCTTGGCGTAGGCCGACGCCTTCATTCGGCCGTGGTTGCGACGGTTCACACAGTCGGTGAATGCCGAGCTGTAGAGGTACGAGTCGCCTGGAATGTCTTGCCATCGGTTGCTCACGAGGTAGGTGTCGGTCTTCTTGCCGTTGAGCTCCAGTCGGTGGGTGATGGTGGTCCACTCATGCCGCTCCTCCTGGCCTCCGCGGTCCACGCTGAAGTAATAGTCGATGTGGGTCACCGACGCGTCGACCGCCATCTGGCAAGTCCACGTTTTGTCGGCGGTCATGTTCATGCCGTAGGTTTGCGCCTTGGCGCCGTTACGGTCCACCACGTTCAGTTGGAGCGTCTCTCCAAACACCGTGGCATATTGCAGGTTGAAAAGAATGTTCATTGTTGTGTTGTAAGGTTTTGTGGTTTGTTCTTATTGATGAGCGACACGCTGAGGGCGCCGAGTGCGAGCAGTGTGCCACCACAGGCGGCCGCCACGATTTGCGGCAGGCAGATGGTGCCGTTGAACAGTCCGAGGTATGCGCCCTTGTGGCCGTAGCCCTCCAGCGCGTTGGTCACAAAGGCGAACGGCATGGCGAGCATGGCGGCCCACGCACATCCTATGAGCACATAGGGCAGCACCAGCAGGTTCTCGTTGTGGATGAAGGGCACCATGGCGAATCCCACGGCGCCGATGAGCAGACTGATGGCGTAGGCCCATCGCTCGTTCTTGATGCGCGGCAGCACCACGGCCCACACCACGCTTCCCAGCGCCTGCCAGAAGAAGAGCACGCCCACCCAGTTGCCTGCCTCCTGGTAAGCCTTCGAGGCCACGTCGGAGGTGTGCCACACGGTGTCGGCGATGGTGCCGTTGGTGTAGGTCCACATATACATGAACGCCGCCCAGCAGAAGAACTGCACCAGTCCGACCTTCCAGAACGTCGACGGCGCGTTGCGCAGCAGCGTAATCCACCCGGCCTTCTTCTCGTCGGCCTCCGGCTTGCGCTCGTTGTATTCGGCATATTCCTTCGGGTTCCATTCCTTCACGGTAAGCGTGGTGTAGAGCACACACAGGATGAGGATGATGGCTCCGATGTAGAACGAAAAGATCACCGAGTCGGGCACCACACCCTTCGGCGCCTCGTTGGCGATGCCGCAGGCGGTAAACAGGAAGGGGAACACGTAGCCGGCCAGCGAGCCCGAGTTGCAGAGGAAGCTCTGTATGGAATAGGCAAACGACTTCTGCCGCTCGTTCACCATGTCGCCCACGAGCATCTTAAAGGGCTGCATGGCCATGTTGATGCTCGTGTCGAGAAACATCAGCGACACCAGTCCGAACACCATGGCGGTGCTCACGGCCATGCCAAGCGATCCCGCGTTGGGCAGCAGGCACATCACCGCCACGGCCACGGCCGATCCGATGAAGAGGTAGGGTATTCGCCGTCCGAATCGGCACCAGGTGCGGTCGCTCAGCGTTCCCACGATGGGTTGCACGATGATGCCCATGAGCGGCGGCAAAATCCAGAAATAGCTGAGAGAGTGGGGGTCGGCTCCCAGTGTGGCGAATATCCTCGATATGTTGGCGCTCTGTAGGGCGTAGGCAATCTGCACACCGAAGAAGCCGAAGCTCAGGTTCCAAAGCTTCCAAAAGCTTAAATCTTCTTTTTGTTTCATGATATTGTTTAGGTTGTTGTTAGGTCTAAGTTTTGCCCATGCGCCATCGTGGTTGGCGAACGCGCATTGCGGCGGCTGGGGTGTTCCTACGAACGTATTTGCTTACGCAAGTTCTTACGAACGTATGTATTTCCGTACTTTCGTACTTTCGTATTTCCGTACTTTCGTACGTATGTTGTTGCGGATGTGCAGTGTGGTTGTGGAGTGTGTGAGCAGGTTTCAACACTAAAATTATCTACAATCACTCATTCCTTATTATCACTTATCACTCATTCCACTCCACATTCCACACTTCACATTCCACATTGTCATTTTGAGCTTCCTCTGACCACGAGTCGGGTTTTCACCACCCGTTTCTCCACCTTGTCGGGGTCGGTCAGGCCCTCCACCTTGTCGATGAGGATGTTGGCGGCCTCGCGCCCCACCTCCACGCCACGCTGCTCCACGGTGGTGAGCTGGGGGTCGCATGCCACGGCACGGCTGCCGTTGGTGAATCCACACACCGCCACGTCGTTGGGAATGTTGAATCCCATGCGCTTGGCCGTGTACATCACGCCGATGGCCGTGTCGTCGTTCACGCAGAAGAACGCGTCGGGTCGGTCGTCGCGCCTGAGGATGTTGGGTGTGAGGCGCTCGGCGTCGCTGCGGTTGTCGCACACGATGGCCAGCGAGTCATCGGGCTTCAGGCCCGCCTTGAGCAGGGCGTCGCGGTAGCCGTTGTAGCGGTTCTTGCCCACCTCGGCCTTGCCCGCCATGCCATAGAAGGCTATGCGGCGGCAGCCCGTTTCGATGAGGTGCGTCACGGCCTTGAACGCCCCCATGTAGTCGTCGACCACCACAAGACTGGCGTTGATGCCCGTGCAGATGCGGTCGAAGAACACCAGCGGCAGGCCCTTGTCGAGCAGCATCTGGAAATGGTCGTACTGTGTGGTTTCCTTGGCCTGCGACATGATGACGCCGCACACGGGCTCCGTGTCGAACATCTGGCAGATTTGTCGCTCGCGCTCATAGTGCTCGCCGCTCATGGTGATCACTATTTGGTAGCCACGCTCGGAGGCCGTCTCCTCGATGCCCGTGAGCACCGACGCAAAGTAGTAATGGGTTATCTCGGGCACGATCACGCCGATGACCTTCAGAGCGTGTCGCCGATTGTTTCTGAGCGATTGGGCCAGGTCGTTGGGCGAGAAGTTGAGCTCCTTGGCGTAGGCGCAGATGGCGTCGCGCTTCTCCTGACACACCTTTTTGCATCCGCTCAGTGCGCGAGAGACAGTGGAGACCGACACGCCGAAATGCTCGGCAATGTCCTTCATCGTAGTAGCTTGTTTCTTATCCATATATCTGGTCTTACGGCTGCAAATTTACGCCAATAATGAGTAACTTGATGCTCTTTTTTGCCATTTTAACTTTTTGCATTATGCAAACGTTTGCACACGAATTTTGGCGGATTTATGAAAAAAGGGTATCAACCTATGGCAAAGCGTCGTAAATTTGCAATGTAATCTAACGACATCTACCTTTCGCCCTGGAGAAACAAGGAGACTAGCCACCAACCCTACCCTATATATTGTTATGGACGCAGGCGTGGGACAACTGGCCTCTTTTGCAGACTCCAAGCAATAGGCAAACAGACGAGATAATTATTAATCAACCTAAACAATATGAACCATGAAGCATGTTAAATTCTCTAACACCTTGAGGATAGCAGCCCTTACAGGCGGCTTGTTCCTTTCGGCAAGTGCTTTCGCGCAACAGGTTGTCGTGAAAGGACATGTGAAGGATGCCACGGGCGAACCCATCATCGGTGCCACCGTGCGTGTGGCAGGCGCTGGAGGCGGAGCCATCACCGACGCCAATGGTAACTTTACCATTTCTGCCAACCCCAAATCGACCATCACCATCTCATTTATTGGCTATGAGCCCGCCACCGTCACGGCCGGGCAAAACGTCGACGTGGTGATGAAGGAAGCCGGAGCCACCCAGTTGAAAGACATGGTGGTCATCGGTTACGGTAAGGCCAAGAAGGCCGACCTCACAGGATCGGTGACCGTCATGAAGCCCGATGAGCTCACGAAGGGCGTAACCAACAACGCCTCCGACCTTCTCGTAGGTAAGGTGGCCGGTGTGGATGTGCAGACCGACGGTGGATCGCCAGGCGCAGGAGCGCAGATCCGCATCCGTGGTGGCGCCTCGCTCTCGGCCAGCAACGACCCGTTGTATGTCATCGACGGACTCGTCATCGACAACAACACCGCAACGGGCATGAGCAACATCCTCGCCAACATCAACCCGTCGGACATTGAGACCTTCACCGTGCTCAAGAGCGCCTCGGCAACAGCCATCTACGGATCGCGCGCCAGCAACGGTGTGGTGATCATCACCACCAAGAAGGGAAGCAGCGGACAGCGCCCCACCTTCTCCTACAATGGCGACGTAACGGTGTCGACCGTGCGCAAGAAATACGATACGCTCAACGCATCAGAGCTTAAGGACCTCGTTGCCTCGAAGGGCATCGACACCAACCTCCTTGGCGACGCCGACACCGACTGGCAGGACGAGATTCTCCGCACCGCCGTGTCGACCAGCCACAGCGTGAGCATGCAGGGCGGCCTGAAGAACATGCCCTACCGTGTGAGCGCAGGCTACAACGCCGCCAACGGTATTCTCCGCACCAGCTGGATGCACCGTTTCAACAGCAGCGTGAACGTGGCGCCCTCGTTCCTCGACAAGCACCTCAACTTCAACTTTACGGCCAAGTATATGTATGAGAAGGACCGCTACGCCGACCCAGGAGCCATCGGAGCCGCTCTGTCCATGGATCCCACACGTCCCGTGCGCACCGACGATCCCGACTACAGCGTGGTGGGTGGCTATTACCAGACCCTCCAGGGCGCTTCGTTCAACGACCCCAACTGGACCAAGACCTCTTACTCGCAAACACCGCAGAACCCTGTGGCCATGCTCAACAACAAGCATTGCGTGGCCAACGCCAACGATATCAGCGGCAACGCCGAGGTCGACTATAAGATCCACGGCTTCGAAGACCTCCATATCCACGCCAGCCTCGGCGCGCAGTACACTGCCACCAGCCAGACCACCGATGTGGCGCGCACCTCTTACAGCGACAACTACTACGGCCGCCAGGAGTTTATGGATTATTACAAGTATAACATCGTGGGCAACGCCTACGCCCAATACATGCACCAGTTTGGCGACCACCATGTGGACATCATGGCAGGCGCAGAGCAGTCGCACTACCACCGCACGGGAACAGGCACCTACGGAAAGGGTACCAACCCGCTGACCGGCGAGGCTTACAACGAGAAGCTCAGAAGCGAGACCGAATGGGCCACACACAACTCGCTCGTGTCGTACTTCGGCCGATTCAACTACAACCTGCTCGACCGCTACCTGCTCACCGCCACCTTCCGCGCCGACGGATCATCACGCTTCGCCAAAGGCCACAAGTGGGGCTACTTCCCATCAGCTGCCTTGGCATGGAGAATGAGCGAGGAGCCCTTCATGGCCAACATTCATTGGCTCAACGACCTGAAGCTCCGCTTCGACTGGGGTAAGACCGGTCAGCAGAACGGTATCGACGACTTCTACTACGCTCCCGTCTATGTGCGCGGCGACCAGTTCTCGCAGTATACCTTCGGCGACACCTATTATTACACCATGCGACCCAACAAGTATAACGGCAAGCTCACATGGGAGAAGACCGAGACATGGAACGTGGGTGTCGACTTCAGCGCGCTCAACAACCGCGTTGGCTTCAGCATCGACGGATACATCCGCAACACACGCGACCTGCTGGCCAACGTGACGGCAACGGCAGGAACCACCTTCGGCGACCAGCTGCTGCAGAACATCGGCTCGCTCCGCAACTATGGCCTGGAGTTCTCCATCGACGCCAAGCCCATCGTCACCAAGGACTTCACATGGGGCGTGACCTACAATGTGGGATGGAACAAGAACAAGATCACCGAGCTCAAGGCCGGCGCACAAGACTGGGTGTGGGTCAACTCCACCGAGGCCGCGCGCGGTACCTCAACCCGATTGCAGCGCAACAAGGTGGGTGAGCCCATCAACTCGTTCTTCGTTTACCAGCAGGTCTACGACGACAACGGCAAGCCCATCGAGGGTCTCTATGTTGACCGCGACCACAATGGCGTGATCGACGATGGCGACCGCTACTACTACAAGAGCCCGGCACCCGACGTGATCATGGGTCTCACATCGAAGTTCCTCTACAAGAACTGGGATCTGAGCTTCTCGCTCCGCGCTTCGCTCGGCAACTATGTGTACTATTACAACCTCGCCAACAAGGCTAAGGTGTGCGACTCAGGACTCTACAGCCACGGCGCCTTCGAGAACAGCAATCCTGAGGCTGTGGCTCTCGGATTCACCGGACTGACCACCGCCATGAACAGCATCAGCGACTACTTCATTCGCAACGCATCGTTCCTCAAGTGTTCCAACATCACCCTCGGCTACACCTTCCCGGCACTCATGAAGTGTGGATCGCACGAGTATTTCGCCGGACGCGTCTACTTCACCGTGCAGAACCCATTCATCATCACCAAGTATAAGGGTCTCGACCCCGAGGTGGCCAATGGCGTCGACAGGGATCCGTACCCGCGCCCAGTGAGCTTCCAGCTCGGTGTGCACTTCGATTTCTAACCGTGCAAACCATCAACGGATAAAAACCATCTAACTAAGCATTTACAATCATGAAACACATCATATTGAAAAGCGCAGCGTTGGCCCTCATCAGCATGGCCGCCGTGTCGTGCGCTGACGATCTGAACATTTCGCCCATCGACCCGCAGACGTCGCCGTCGTATAAGGTGGAGGAACTGCTGGCCAAGCAGTATGGCACACTCGGACTCACCGGTCAGAAAGGTCCTGACGGTAACCCTGATATGGGCACCGACGAGGGTGAGAGCGGATTCTACCGCACTGTGTTCAACCTCAATGAGCTCAACTCCGACGAGGTGCTCTGGGCCTGGCAGGACAACCAGGACATCATGCCTATCACCAACATGGCATGGACGTCGGCCTCGCCGCGTGTCAACTGGTGCTACCAGCGTTTGGCCTACGACATCACGCTCCACAACCAGTTTATCAGCGAGCAGACGGGCAAGCTCCCCGACGACGAGGTGGCTGAGGTGCGCTTCCTGCGCTGCCTCAACTACTACCAGTTCCTCGACCTCTTCCACAAGGCTCCGTTCAAGGTGGAGTTTAATGGCGACCTGCCTACCGAGAAGAGCGGCGTCGACCTCTACAAGTGGATCGATGAGGAGCTCACGGCCATCGAGCCGCTGATGAAGAATGTGGGTGCCTACTGCAACGCCAAGAGCTTCGGACGCGCCGACCGCGGTGCGGCCTTTGCCCTCCACGCTCGCCTGGCGCTCAACGCCATGGTCTACACCGACGGCCAGATCAACGATTACAAGAAGGCCAAGGACTACTGCGACAGCATTCTGAATTCTCACGCCTACGACCTCTGTAGGGCCGAGAAGAACGGTTATACCGGTTACCAGCAGCTCTTCATGGCCGACAACGACGAGAATCCCGAGGCCATGCAGGAGATTATCCTCCCCATCCGCCAGGACGGTCTGAAGACGCGCAACCACGGCGCAACGACCATGCTCATCAATGGTACACGCTGTGGCGGTATGCCCTATTTCTACCAGAACAACCCCTGGCAGTGTGTCCTCGCACGCAAGAACCTCGTGGGTAAGTTTATCCCCACCCTCGACCTGCCCAACGCCGACAACAAGGCTTGCACCGAGGCTTACAACAAGTATCTGTCCGACAACCATCTCGACGCCGGCAAGCTCAGTGAGGCCGACATCATCGCCATGGACCAGGTGCTCGGCGGCAGCACAGCCGAGCTCGTCAGCAAGGCTGGCGACGACCGCGCGCTGTTCTACGCCGGCTACGCCGGTGGTGTGCGCCGACTGGAGCCCGACAAGTCGATCAAGAACTTCTTCGACGGTGTGTCGATCGTGAAATGGTCGAACGTGCGCACCGATGGCGGACAGGTTCACGACCAGAACTTCTGCGACACCGACGTGCCCCTCTTCCGTTTGGCTGAGATCTACCTCACACGCGCTGAGGCTAACTACCGCCTGGGCTACAAGGACGCTGCCCTCGCCGACATCAAGGTGCTGCAGCAGCGCGCCCACCGCATCAACGAGGCCAAGTCGATTTCGCTCAACGACATCCTCGATGAGTGGTGCCGCGAGTTCTACCTCGAAGGACGCCGCCGCAGCGACCTCGTGCGCTTCGGGGTCTACACCAGCAGCAAGTATCTCTGGAGCTTCAAGGGCGGTCAGCCCAACGGTGTGGGTGTCGACAGCCACTACAACATCTATCCGATTCCGGCCAACGAGATCTCGGGCAACCCCAACCTCCACCAGAATCCGAACTATTAATAGTTTTTCCGAATAACCATAAAGACTTTGGATCATGAAATATCTACATAAACTCATGACGCTTCCGTTGCTCGTGTTGCCGTTCCTCTTCGCCGCTTGCGACGAGGATCGCGACAGCAACCCGACACTGGACCTGAGCCACGTGGCCGAGGGCTTCGTGCTCAACACACCGGCGTATGCCGAAAACATTTACGACCTGGCAAAGTCGGAGGGCGTGGAGCTTACTTGCTCGCAGCCCAACTATGGCGAGGGTGTGCCCTACCTGGTGCGCTACTTCGTGCAGGTGTCGCTCGACCCCACCTTTGGTCAGGCCAACAGTGAGGCGGCCTTCAAGGAGCTCTCCACCTCGTTCACCAAGGCTAAGATGAACGCCAACGCCGTGGAGTTTAACAATGCCGTGGTGGACCTCTTCCAGGCTGCCAACCCTGACGCCGACGTGCCGGCCACACTGCCCGTCTACGTTCGCTTGCGCGCCATCATCGACGGCACTATGACGGAGAATCTCGGTGAGACGTTCTCTAACGTCATCACGCTGCCTCGGGTGCGCGCCCAGTATCAGGCTCCCGATGTGGAGTATCCGGGTTGCCTCTATGTCGTCGGATCGTCGATCCAGGAGGCATGGAGCAGCTGGAAGCAGGTGCCCGCCGTCTATGGCTCGCAGGGTCAGTATTACACCATGGTGTATGTGCCGGCTGGCGGTGCCTTCAAGTGGGGAACAGCCGAGGGCGACTGGCGTGGTTACGGACGCATCACCATCGACGACCAGGCTGGTGCAGGCGTGTCGAACAACGACGACGACAATATCGTGGTGGCCAACGGCGGATGGTATGCGCTGCTCTTCGAGGGTGAGATGACCGCCGACAAGAAGGCCATCAACTACAAGCTCCATATCTATCCGGGCGAGGCTTACGTCATGGGCGACGCCGCCGGCACATGGGACGAGGCCAACCCCGCTGCGGCCATGCAGGCTCCCGCCGACCAGAACGGCGAGTGGGTATCGCCGGCCTTCACCGCTACGGGCGAGCTGCGCGCCTACATCCACATCCCCAATGTGGAGTGGTGGCGCACGGAGTTTACGCTCCTCAATGGCAGCCTCTATTTCCGCGACATCAACCTTCCCGAGAACTGGGCTGCCAACGCTGGCGCCGAATACTCGGTGAGCTGCGCTCCCGGACAGAAACTCTATGTGAACTTCGACAAGAACACAGGTGAGGTGAAATAACTTTTTCATTAAGGCTACGGGTGGAGTGGGGTGCCGCCCGACCCCCCCGTGGCCATCTGGAAAGGAGTGAAATCTTAAAAAATCAACAACCATGAAAAAAACATTGTTATATAGCTTGGCGGCTTTTGTGGGTCTTTCCTTCATGAGCTGCAGCGGCGACTACGACGATTGGATGGCGCCGCAACACAACGACCAGGATAGCGCCATCACCATACCGGGATTTACGGCTTCGGCCGCCGGCGATGTGAACCTGGCCAACCCCGGCACGGATGTGAAGGTGTTCAGCCTCTCTACGGCTACGCTGCCTGAGGGCGCGCAGCTCGGCCACACCCGTGTGGTGCTCACGCCGACCGATGAGGCTGCCGCCTACACCCTTCCGCAGGAGCTCGACGCCACCAATGAGGGAACCATCGACAGCACGGCCTTGCAGACGGCTGTGGTGAAGGCTTACGGCAAGCGCCCGTCGGCACGCCCGTTCAAGGCGCACGTCTACAGCGATGTGGTGGCCAACGGTCAGGCGCTCTTCGTCGACGCTGGCGAGATCAGCTTGAACGTGTCGCCCAAGGCACCGTTTATCTCAAAGGCTTATTACATCGTGGGCGACTTCAACTCATGGTCGCTCAACGAAACGTCGTTGCCCAACTATAAGTTCAGCCGCTCCGACAAGGATGTGTATGAGGATCCCATATTCACATTCACCCTCACCACAACGGGCACCAACCAGTGCTGGAAGATCATTCCGCAGGAGAACATCGACGCCAACAACCTTTGGGCACAGGGCGTGCTGGGAACCGCGAAGGATGGCGACATCAGCGACGCGGGTACGCTCGTTACCGACAACCCGCAGGCTGGAAAGCTTGTCGATGCGGGCACATACGTCATCACGCTCAACATGATCGACTACACCTACAGTGTGGTGCGCGCCGACTCTTATTACATGGTGGGTGGCGTCTACGGATGGAACGCTGAGGCTGCCTCGAAGCTCGCCTTCTACAACGAGGGCGGATCGAAGGCTTCCATCACCACGCAGTGGACAGGCGACGCCAACCTGAAGATATGGAACCGTGCCAACATCAACAATTGGGACCTGGCATGGGGTAGCGTTACCGACGGCGAGACGGCTGCCGAGGGCGACCTCGTGAACAGTGGCGCCAACGCCTTCGTGTGCCCCGAGAAGGGTGCCTACTACACGCTCACCATCGACATGTCAAGCAAGAAATACTCATGGACGAAGCTCGACAACCAGGAGCCGCAGGCGTTCTCACACGTGAGCATCATAGGTGGATTCAACGACTGGAAAGCCGACGTCGACATGACTCAGACGGCTCCCCACAACTGGTATCTCCGCCACAAGTTCACCGCAGCGACTGAGATGAAGTTCCGCGCCGACCACGAATGGACCACCGGTTGGGGTGGACAGACGGCCGCTCTCGCCGACATGATCTACTGCGCTGCGGCAGGTGGCGACAACCTCAACATTCCGGCTGGAACCTACGACATCTATTTCAACGATATCACCGGCCAGTTTATGTTTGTGGCTGTCAACTAACAGTTATCGCCCCAAATCTCGATAGTCTCTTTTAATGCTGGGCGGGCAATGGCGTGATGCCATTGTCCGCCCTCTTTCGTGTTTATGTGGTTCAGCGCCACATTCCCCATTCAATCGCTCAACATCCGACGGACCCATTCCGCATTACGAAAAACCGTTAAATCTATGTACATTGTCGGAACGCTTTACTTTTCGTGAAGTTTCATTTCATCGATTTTTTAAATAAACATAATAATTTGGCCTTTTTTTGGTCGCTCCGCGTTCCCGGGCTATCTTTGCTGCCGTCTACGAGAGGCGGCGCGGCCCCACCACCCACCACCCGCCTCGCCGACAACGATACGGAAAAACACGCGTGAAACCCGACAACAGTACAAACATCATTAACCCTAAACTCTTCACAATTATCATGGCAAACAACAACCCATGTACGGAACAAAACAACCAAGAGCGACCGCCGTTTAAGATGACCTACGAACTGCAGATCAACATGGAGGATCGCCTATTGCAACTCTTCAGCGCCGTGATCGACCTCGACGCCGCCGACCGCGAGTTTCCCATCTGGGGCGACACCACCAACCAACTCATGGAGGTGGCGTGGACCCTCTCGAAGATGCGACGCATCATCGACCACGACACGCACCGGCCCATGACCATGCACCGCATCGCTACGCTGCTCTGCCAGAACTTGCATCGGCGCATGCCAAGCAACATCTACAGCGTGGCGCGGCAGAGCCGCATGACGGGACGACCGCCCGTGGTGGAGTATTTCGCCCGACTGTGGTATGAGGGCGGCGTGGACCCCAGCGTCTTCATACAGTGGCAGAAGCCCATCAGTTTTCCTCCCTTCAGAAGCTACCGTGGCGTGTTCTAAACGCATCGCAACTTACCATTACTCTCAACATCAGGCATTAACAAAAACAATGACAGCATGAACACCGAATTTGAACAACAGCGGCAACGCATGGAGCGTCGCCAAAAGGCTCTGGCCCTTCTCGTGGCCGATGTGCGGCACCTTGTGGCCCAACCACCCGCCTCGGTGGAGTGGAAGCGCACCAAGACCGACCTCGTGGAGATGATCTACCTGGCATGGGGCACCTACGAGCTAACCGACCCGTATGGCCGCCCCGCCACACAGATTTGGCTGGCCAAGAGGGCCTTCAGCGCCGTGGGACTGGCCTTGCCGCGCAGCATCTACAACGTGATTTGGAAGATCAACAACCGGCTCAACGACCACCGCACCGTGCTACGATCCTACCTATGAGGCCGCTCGTTATGTGCCGCAACGCCCGGCAACGACGCCCGGCGGAAGCGGCAACCCTTACGCGCAAGAATCATTCACAACAACATCAACACAACACACACAACACAACACAACACATTTACTATCATGACACAAACCGAAAGAACACAACTCACACCTCACTTCAAGCTCTACGAGTTTACACGCTCGGGCGTGGCCGCCGACCACGACCTGCCCAACTGTCCCAACGCCGCGCAGACGGCCGCCCTGGAGGCGCTCTGCCAGAACGTGCTCGAACCCCTGCGCCACCGCTTCGGACCCATCGTGATCAGCAGTGGCTTCCGGTAGCCGGCCGTCAACCGCCTCATACCCGGCGCCGCCCCCGCCTCGCAGCACACCAAGGGTGAGGCAGCCGACATCGTGGTGGGGACGCCCGAGCGCGCCATGGCGCTCTACCGCTTCATTCGCGACCGCCTCGACTTCGACCAGCTCATCTGGGAACCCATCGACGCCTCCGTGCCCCGCTGGATCCACGTGAGCTACACCCGCCGCCGCAAGAACCGCCACAGCGTGCTCTAACCCACCAACAGCCTAACCGACCGATGGGCAGGTGGGCCCGGAAGCGCATTGCGCCCACCGCCCATCCTGTTCCATCCTGCCTACGGTCTCTGGAGGCTCGTGTTTTTTTTGAAAAAAGACTGATAAAAAAAGCAAAAAATAGCAGATTTGAGCTTTTGTTTTGAGT
>OBIB01000209.1_pt1 | contig 23765 bp, 18 predicted proteins | sample 1496261 | NCBI WGS metagenome assembly OBIB01 (sample SAMN05065771, study PRJEB22554) | human gut metagenome | biome: ENVO:2100002; feature: ENVO:00000062; material: ENVO:00002003 | host: Homo sapiens | place: USA
AGACTGGTGCTTACGTTTTCGATGAGAAGATGGTACCAAACGAGGCTGTTAAGGACTTCTTCAAGGATTAATTTCTAGGGGCAAACCCCCAGGATGAATCTTCTTGAAGATTCGCATAAATACAATAAGGTCACTATACTCTTTTTAGGGTATTGTGACCTTTTTTGTTCCAGTATCATCCATAGTCATTGCTATCCGTACTAATCAAAAAACAACATCCCGCAAAAATGAATCTAAGATATTTTATCCTTTTTCCACTTCTTCTTAAAAAAATTACTAAAAGATATACGAAATCTCAAATATTATTCGTATATTTGCAGTGGTTTTCAGAGGCTTGTCTGTTTTCTAATGCAACACTAAAACAGATGATGCCAATGATGCTACACAATCCCGGCTTTCAGAGATCAACCGGGATGCCTAAACATATTCTAACTAACAGTGTTGCTAGATGAAAGAAATGAAAATCAAAAGCTTTTTGATTGCGTCTTTGGCTGCATTCTCTCTTACAGCAGGCGCACAGTCGTTGTCGCCTAATACCAAATGGCATTGGGACAAGGGTACTATCGTAGTGGAAACTCCAGAACGTCCTGCCGGACAGCAGAACGTATTGGGACTCAAGGCTCCAAAGTTGCAGACCGTGCGCGTGGGATTCGTGGGTCTTGGTATGCGTGGACCATGGGCGGTGATGAGATTCTGCCACATTCCTGGTGTTGAAATCGTGGCTCTTTGCGACTACGAGGAGGAGCGCGCTGAGAAATCGCAGGAATTCCTGCGCAAGCAGGGCTTGAAGCCAGCTGCCATCTACAGCGGGCCAAAGGGTTACGAGGAACTGTGCAAGCGCCCGGACATCGACCTGGTTTACATCGCTGCCGACTGGAACCACCATTTCCCAGTGGCTCAGTGTGCTATGGAAAACGGCAAGCATACTGCCATCGAGGTACCTAGCGCCATGAACCTCGACCAGTGCTGGAGTCTGATCAACATGAGTGAGAAGACCCGCAAGCATTGCTTCATCCTGGAGAACTGCTGCTACGACTATTACGAGATGAACGCCCTGGCAATGGCTCAGGCCGGCGTGTTCGGCAACATCATCCGTGCCGAGGGTGCCTACATCCACTGCCTGGAAGATTTCTGGGATGCTTACTGGAAAGACCCTAATGATAACGACAAGGACAATCTGCACTGGCGTATGAAGTACAACATGGAGAACCGTGGTGACGTTTATCCTACTCACGGCTTGGGTCCTGTGGCTCAGTGTCTGAACATCCACCGTGGCGACCGCTTCACTACATTGGTTGCTATGGATACAGAATCTTTTGTAGGTAAGGATTGGGTTTCCAAGAAGAGCGGCAAGGAGTGCAAGGAGTACCGCAATGGCGACCATACCACTACCTTGATGCGTACAGCTAAGGGAAAGGTGGTAGAGATTCAGCACAACGTGATGACTCCTCAGCCATACAACCGACTGTTTAAGTTGACCGGTACCAAGGGTTACGCTACCAAGTATCCTACCGAGGAGTTCGCCCTTTCAGGCGATGCACTGAAGGGAACAGGAGCACCTCAGATGGATAATCTCAATGCTCACGGCTTCATGAACGCCCAGCAGAAGGCTGCGCTGGTGAAGAAATACTATCACCCAATCTTGAAGAAGTATGGTGAACTGGGCCGTCAGATGGGTCACGGAGGAATGGACTTCATCATGGATTCCCGATTGGTTTACTGCCTGCAGAATGGTTTGCCATTGGATATGGACGTTTACGACTTGGCAGAGTGGTGTGCTCTGGCAGAGTTGGGTGCCATCTCTATGGATAACAACTGCGCATCCGTAACCTTCCCTGATTTCACCCGTGGTTTCTGGAACAAGGAGCAGGGATACAAGCATCAGTATGCTTCTCCAGCAGACGAGGCTGCTACCGAGGCTGCCGCAGCTGCCTACACCAAGGCTCAGAAGGAGGCTACCGCCAAGTATAATCTGTGGAAGCTCTATGATGCTGTGGCTGCTGCCAAGAAGGCAAACAATGCCAAGGCCGTAAAGAGCGCTACTGCCAAGTATAACAAGGCTGTGGCTGCTGCCAAGAAGGCGATGGTTGCCAAGAAATAAGGATGATTATGAAATAAAGATAATCATCAGAAAATTAGAATTATCAAGAAAAGTTTGCTTCTTGGAAGTATTTGGCACCCAAGAAGCAAACTTATCGTAAACAACATAACTAAATGAATAGAACATATTTATTACTTTTGGCTGGAATGCTCTGTGCTCCAGCCGCCTGGGCCGACGGCACGCTGGGAGGATATTTCTACCAGCAGCAGGCTGCACCTACGGGATGGGAATGGCAAAGTCCTGATTCCGTGGCTGTTAACAAGCTGCAGCCGCATGCCTGGTTCTTCTCGTTCAGAAACATCGAGGAGGCAAGAAAGGTTTTGCCGGAAAACAGTTCCTACTGGAAATCACTCGATGGCATGTGGAAATTCCACTGGGCTCCGAATCCGGATGAACGCCCGAAGGATTTCTATCGCACCGACTATGACGTGTCGAAATGGGACGACATCAAGGTGCCGGTAAGCTGGAACATGGCTGGGCTGCAGAGAAACGGAAAGAACAAGTATGGAGATCCGCTCTATTCCAACCAGCGCGTCATCTTCCAGCACTCCTGGCAGCCGATGAACGACTGGAAGGGTGGAGTGATGCGTACACCGCCTAAAGACTGGATGACCTACCGCAACCGCAACGAAGTGGGTTCCTATCGCAGAAATTTCACCGTGCCTGCCGACTGGAAGGGACAGGAAATCTATCTCAACTTCGACGGCGTGGATTCCTTCTTCTATCTCTACATCAACGGCAAGTACGTGGGCTTCTCAAAGAACTCACGAAATCTGGCAGAATTCAACATTACACCTTATTTAAATAAGGAGGGTGAAGAAAACACCGTGGCTGTAGAAGTTTACCGCCATTCCGACGGATCCTTCCTCGAAAGTCAGGACATGTTCCGCCTGCCGGGCATCTTCCGTACCGTGGCGCTTACCGCCAAGCCTCAGGTGCAGATCAGCGACATCAAGGCTATTCCAGATCTGGATGACACCTATACCAACGCCAAACTGCATATTACAGCCCAGCTTGAGAACCTCTCCAAAAAAGCCATCAAGGGCTATACTATCCAGTATTCGCTCTACGCCAACCGCCTTTATTCCGACGAGAACACCCTGCTCAGCGGCGTTACCGCATCGGCTAAGCTGGAAGGCAAGTTGAATGCGAAGGGAGAAATCAACCTCGAAGCTACACTCGATGCTGCTAACAATGTGAACCTCTGGAGTGCTGAGGCTCCTCACCGCTATACATTGGTGGGCGAACTGAAGGATGCCAAGGGCAGAACCGTTCAGACATTCTCTACCTACGTAGGTTTCAGAAAGGTGGAAATCAAGGATACCCCTGCCGACAAGGACGAGTTCGGACTTGCCGGAAGATACTACTATCTGAACGGACAGCCTATCAAGCTGAAGGGTGTAAACCGCCACGAGAACAATGTTCAGACAGGACACACCGTAAGCCGTGAACAGATGGAGCACGAGGTATTCCTGATGAAGCGCGGCAACATCAACCACGTGCGCAACTGTCACTATCCAGATGCGCCTTACTGGTACTATCTGTGCGACAAATACGGCATTTACCTGGAGGACGAGGCAAACATCGAGAGCCATCAGTATTACTACGGCAAGCAGAGTCTATCTCACGTTCCTGAGTTCCGTAATGCCCACATCGCCAGAAACATGGAGATGGTTCACGCCACAGTCAACCATCCTTCGGTGGTTATCTGGAGTTTGGGTAACGAGGCGGGTCCTGGAAAGAACTTCGTAGATTGCTACAATGCCATCAAGGCCTACGATACCAGTCGCCCTGTGCAGTATGAACGCAACAACGACATCGTGGATATGGGTTCCAATCAGTATCCGTCCATCGCCTGGGTGCAGGGAGCCGTTCAGGGCAAGTATAACCTGAAGTATCCATTCCACATCTCGGAGTATGCGCATTCCATGGGCAACGCCTGCGGTAACCTGATAGATTACTGGGATGCCATCGAGAGCACCAACTTCTTTATGGGTGGAGCCATCTGGGACTGGGTTGACCAGGCGCTGAACAAGCAGGATCCTGCCACAGGAAAGACCTACTGGGCCTACGGAGGCGACTTCGGAAAAGACAACAAACCAAACGACGGTATGTTCTGCATGAACGGAATCATGCGCCCAGACCTTACCCCTAAGGCTCAGTACTACGAGGTGAAGAAGGTATATCAGAATGTGGGCGTCAAGGCCATCGACATGAAGCAGGGGCAGATTGAAATCTTCAACAAGAATTACTTCGAGCCGCTGAAAAACTATCAGATCGTCTGGTCGCTCTATCAGGACGGCGTATGCGTGAAGAAGAATCAGCCACTGCAGGGAGCCAAGAACATCGTGGGTCCACGCGAGAAGGGCATCTACACCTTGCCTTACGACTATGCGAGCTTGGATCCTAAGAGCGAGTACTTCGTTACCATCCAGTTCCTGCTGGGCAAGGACATGCCTTGGGCTTCCAAAGGCTATGTTCAGATGGAAGAGCAGTTGAGAGTGAAGGGTGCTGATGTTGCCGCTCCTTCTATCGCTGCCGTTACCAAGGGTGGCAAGGCGATGAAGTATCAGCTGGATAAGGCGGCGAAGCGTGCCAACATCACGGGCGAGAACTTCCAGGTGGCTTTCGATTTGAACACCGGTGCCATCTACAGCTTGAAGTACGGCAACCAGGTAATCATCAAGGATGGCAATGGCCCTCAGCTGGATGCTTACCGTGCACCTACAGATAACGATGCTGGAATCGGCTACCACAATGCATGGTTCAAGAACGGACTTTATGACCTGCAGCACGTGGTGAAGAGCTGGACTTGCACTCCTAACAAGAAGAATGGAACCTACAAGCTCGACTTCACCGTGGAAAGCCAGGGCAAGGAAGGATGCGATGTGAACTATGGCAATCGCGACCGCGACCCAGAGTCTTGCTACAATTTCGAGAAGAACAAGCACGCCTTGACTGATGCTGACCTGAAGTTCACTTCGCGTCAGATTTACACCATCTACAAGGACGGTTCCATCGAAATGCAGAGTGCCATCGGTGCCAACCGCTCGAAGGTGATTCTGCCACGCATCGGATATTCAATGGTTTTGCCAAGTGAGCTGAATCAGTATGATTACTACGGCCGTGGACCAGTGAACAACTATAACGACCGCAAGACCAGCCAGTTTATCGGTTGGTACCACAGTCCGGTGGCAGAGCAGGGCATCATGCTCCCTAAGCCTCAGGCACAGGGCAACCGCGAGGAGGTTCGCTGGTGCGCCGTTACCAACAGCCAGCAGCAGGGCGTAGTATTCATCTCCGACAGCACTATGTCGGCTTCGGCTCTTCCTTGGAGCCAGCAGGAGTTGACTTTGGCGGCTCATCCATACCAGTTGCCTAAGAGCAGCGGAACCCATCTGCACCTGGATGCAAAAGTTACCGGACTGGGTGGTGCAAGTTGCGGCCAGGGTGGTCCGTTGCCTCCAGATCAGGTACGCAGCACTCCAACCACCTTCGGTTTCATCATCCGTCCAGCCGTGAAGTCAGAGCTGGGTAACCTGGTGAAGGTTTCTGCCACAGGCAGAGAGATGGCGAAGGAGATAATGCAGAAGATGAAGCAGAACCAGCAGAGTGCCGGTTTGCAGATTGCCTTTGCTTCGAGCCAGGAACCAGATGAGGGCGATGCGTCTTACTTGGTAGATGGCGACCCTTCAACCTTCTGGCACACGATGTATTCCATCACTTTGGCGAAGTACCCTCACTGGGTAGACTTCGATTCCGGTAAGGAGAAGGTTATCAAGGGCTTCACCTATCTGCCTCGCCAGGATGGTTCGCTGAACGGCTGCATCAAGGATTACGAGATTTACGTAAGCAACGACAACAAGAACTGGGGCAACCCAATCTTGAAGGGTAAGTTCGAGAAGAGTACCAAGCTTCAGAAGGTGATGTTTGGCAAGCCAGTGAAAGCCCGCTACGTTCGCCTGCGTGCCTTGAATGAGCAGAATGGTCAGGATTACGCTTCTGGCGCAGAATTTACTTTGGTTACAGAATGATCAACTATAATTGATTACAAATAATCAACTATAGTTCAATAAAAAAGAAGAGGCTGATGCGATGTGCACCAGCCTCTTTTTTTTATTGAAGTTTTTTATGAAAGATTTTATTGAATATGTTCGGCTATTACAAAATCTTATGATACAATGCGATGATATCCTCCTTACTCACCTTGCGTGGGTTACCTGGAGTACAAACATCGGTGATAGCCTGTTCTGCAAGGGCAGGGATGTCGGCCTCTGTGATTCCCAACTCGCTGAGGTGCTGAGGAATACCTACCAGCTTAGACAACTCCTCGATAGCGTTGCAAGCAGCCTCGGCAGCCTCCTGGTCGGTCATACCGTCCTTGTAAACACCCACCACCTTGGCAATCTGAACATACTTAGGCACACTAACCTCCATGTTGAAACGCATCACAGTAGGGAGCAGGATAGCGCAAGCCACTCCGTGAGGAACATCGTGCAAAGCACTCATAGGGTGAGCCATACCGTGGTCAACGCCCAAACCTACGTTAGAGAAAGCCATACCGGCAATATACTGAGCCACAGCCATACCGTTGCGACCCTCCGGATTCTTAGGATCGTTCACGGCGATAGGCAGATACTTGTGAATCATCTCGATAGCCTTAAGCTCGAACATGTCGCTCATCTCCCAAGCCGCCTTGGTAATCAAGCCCTCGATGGCGTGAGTCATCGCATCCATACCGGTAGCAGCAGTAAGACCCTTTGGCAGAGAGTACATCAGCTCAGCATCCACGATAGCTACGGCTGGAATGTCGTTAGGATCCACGCAAACCATCTTCTGCTGGCGTGTCTCGTCGATGATTACATAGTTGATGGTAGTCTCGGCAGCAGTACCTGCTGTGGTAGGGAGTGCTACGATAGGCAAACACTTGTTCTTGGTAGGTGCAACGCCCTCCAAAGAAACGATGTCAGCGAACTCTGGGTTTGTTACCACCACGCCGATGCCCTTGGCTGTATCCATAGAACTACCACCACCAATGGCGATGATGAAATCAGCCTCAGCCTTTTTGCAAGCTTCGATTCCGGCTGTAACGTTAGAGACTGTTGGGTTAGGCTTCACGTCGTCGAAAACCTCGTAAGCGATGTTAGCCTCGTCCAGAACGTCGAGCACCATCTTGGCTACGCCGAACTTCATCAAGCCCTTGTCAGTTACAACCAGAGCTTTCTTCCAGCCACGGCTAGCTACTACTGTAGGGAGTTCTTTACGGGCACCAGGGCCGAAATAAGACACTTCATTGAGAATGAATCTGTTTACCATAAATGTTTCTGTTAATTAAGATTATTAATATTGTTAATATTTGGTTGATTAAATTAATTGTTTAAGATGCAGCAAAGATACTGCTTTTCTTTGATACCGCCAAGTTTTTCTAGTTAAAAAAACAAAGTAGGTCAATCTTTAGGGATTATTCTCAAAAAATAGGGGAGAAACGGTAATGAAAAAAGTTAAGGTTCAGAATTCTGAACCTTAACTTCAACCATATTGTTTCTTAAATTCCGTCTTATGCATTCACCACGTTGATGGGCTTTCCATTGATAAAAGCCTCAACATTGGCAGCCACCTGCTTGTTCAGTCGCTCGCGTGCCTCGTAGGTTGCCCAGGCAATGTGAGGAGTAAGATAAGCATTAGGCTCATTAAACAGCGGATTCTCCTTCGAAGGAGGCTCCTGTTCCATCACATCAGCACCATAGGCGCCCAGACTTCCGGAATGAAGGGCTGCAGCAACGGCAGCCTCATCTACCAAGGCTCCACGACCCGTATTAATCAGAATGGCCGTATCCTTCATCTTCTCAATGTTCTCGGCATTGATGAAATGATAGGTATCTTCAGAAAGCGGACAATGCAGCGAGAGAATATCGCTCGCAGAAAGCAATTCCTCCTTGCTAACCTTCTGAATCCATTCAGGCAGAGAACAGGATGACTTGCTGGTGCAGGCACAGATGTTCATACCAAACTGGCGGGCAATGTTAGCTACCTTCATTCCAATATTACCTAGACCCATGATGCCGAAGGTCTTGCCGGCAAGCTCCAACAATGGGGTGTCCCAATAACAGAAATCCTTGTTGTAAGCCCAGCGCTCATTACGGTTCTCCTGGGTGTAATGCTCCACGCGGTTGGTAATGGCAAGAATCAGTGCGAATGTCATCTGCGCCACACTATCCGTGCTGTAAGCCGGAATGTTGGTTACAATGATGCCCTGCTTCCTGGCAGCCTCGATGTTCACCACGTTGAAGCCCGTAGCCTGAATACCGATGTACTTCAGTTTTGGAAGTTGCGCCAGGGTCTCTGCATCCATCTGCACCTTATTCATTAAGATGATATCTGCATCCTTCGCACGCTCCACCTTTTCCTCGTCAGAGGTTCGTGGATAAACCACTACTTCGCCAAGCTGCTCCAGGCGATGGTAATCCAAATCGCCTGGGTTGGCTGCATATCCGTCTAAAATTACGATTTTCATCATAATTGTATATTATTCATTCATCAGATAGTTCTTGAACGAAGCAAAGTCCTTGGTCATCTGGATGCTTTTCTTCTCTCCCTTCATGAACTCGGCAAGGCGGGCTGGAATCTCGATGTCTGTATTGAGAATGCTGTCCACCTTCTCCTTGAACTTGGTTGGGTGAGCAGTCTCCAGGAATACACCTACCTCGCCTGGCTTCAACTGTTCCTTCAATGCCTGATAACCGCAAGCGCCGTGTGGGTCAAGTACATACTTTGTTTCATTGTAGCACTTCTTCATGGTGTCTGCTATCTGGTCGTCCTTGTAGGTAGCACCGCTGATGTAGGCTGCAATGGCATCGTGGTCGCCCTTATAGAGGTCGTAGATGCGGGCGAAGTTAGATGGATCACCCACGTCCATGGCATTGGCGATGGTCTGCTTGCTAGGCTGTGGATTGTACTTGCCTGTCTGCAGATACTCGTAGAAGATATCGTTGGCGTTGTTGGCTGCGATGAAGCGGTGGATAGGCAATCCCATCTCATGACCGAAGAGTCCGGCTGTGATGTTGCCGAAGTTGCCGCTAGGTACGCAGATAACCAGCTTGTCGGCGAGACCCTTCTCCTTCATGCGGGCATAGGCATTGAAATAATAGAATGCCTGAGGCAGGAAGCGGGCTACGTTGATAGAGTTGGCTGAGGTAAGCTTCATGTGCTTGTTGAGCTCCTCATCCATGAACGCTGACTTTACCAGCGCCTGGCAGTCGTCGAACACGCCGTCTACCTCGAGGGCTGTGATGTTCTGGCCGAGGGTAGTGAACTGGCTCTCCTGAATCTTGCTCACCTTGCCCTTTGGATAGAGCACGTAAACATGGATTCCCTCCACGCCGAGGAAGCCATTGGCTACGGCAGAACCCGTATCACCCGATGTTGCTACGAGCACGTTCACTTCCTCCTTGCCTTCCTGGCGTACGAAGTACTGAAGCAGACGGGCCATGAAACGGGCACCCACATCCTTGAAGGCGAGGGTAGGACCATGGAACAACTCCAGCGAGTAGATGTTTGGCTCCACCTCAACCACAGGGCAGTCGAAAGCCAGGGTGTCATAAACAATCTTCTTCAGTGAATCAGCATCCACATCCTCGCCGAAGAAGGCGTCAGCTACTTTGTAGGCAATCTCCTGGAAGCTCAGCTTCTCGATGTTGTCGAAGAAGTCCTGTGGCAACTTCTTGATGATTTCTGGCATATAGAGACCACGGTCTTCTGCCAGACCCTTAACTACCGCCTTGTGTAAATCGGCGATTGGTGCTTTCTTATTTGTTGAATAATATTTCATTTTTTTACTTTGAACTTTGAATTTTGAACATTGAACTTTATGATTAACCTCTTTGCTTGAGAGAGTGTGTAGCTATCATTAAGTTCTTGATTTTTAATTAATTGCCATAAATGCGTTCATGAAGTCCTGCAACTGCAGCAAGCCGTAACTTCCGCTCACGCAACTCTCCTCATCGTATTTCTCTACGCTATCCGGCTCAATGCCTGGATAATAGATGATGAAAGGCACCGGCTCCTTTACGTGGGTGCGAATCTCCACAGGAGTAGGATGGTCAGGCAATACGGCGATGCAGACAGGTTCATCCCAGGTGCTTACCTCGTCGAAGATAGGCTTGATGAGGCGCTGGTCAAGATTCTCGATGGTCTTGAGCTTCAGCTCCAGGTCGCCATCATGTCCAGCCTCGTCGCTCGCCTCTACGTGAACATATACGAAATCATCGCCATCCTTCAAGGCCTGGATAGCCGCAGCCGCCTTGCCCTCGTAATTGGTGTTGGCAAGACCCGTAGCCCCCTCAACGATGATGTTGCGGAGACCTGCATAATGACCGATGCCACGAATCAGATCCACTGCCGAAATCACGGAACCCTTCTTAATCTGCGGATACATCTGCGAGAGGGTGAGCATGTGCGGACGGTAGCCGCCGCCCCAAGGCCAGATGATGTTGGCCATGCGCTCGCCACGCTCCTTGCGTGCCACGTTGAAAGGATGGTTCTCCAGAATCTCCTGACTCTTCAGAATCAGTTCGTTCAGAAGGTCTGCAGTCTGCTGTGCACTCATGCGATACTCGTCGCTCAGTGTGCCGCCATTCTCAGCCACATCCTCGGCAGGAGTCTTGTCGCTGTTGCCGGCAAGCAGAGCAGCATCAACGCCTTCCATCGGCTTCACGAGCAGGGGTTTCCATTCCTCGTTCGGATGGTCGTGAGGAGGTGCGCAATCCACATACTTGTTACCGCCCTTGATGATAAGCAGATGGCGATACTGGATGCCCGTGATAAACTTCACGATGCCCGGATATTGGCTGGCGAGCTTCTCATTCAGATACTTGATGAGCACATCAGCGTCTTCCGTCTCCAGGTTGCCGCCGTTGTGGGTTACGATGATGCCGTCGTTCACATTGATGATGTTGCAGCGCAGGGCGAAATCGTTCGGACTCATCTCGTAGCCGATGCTGGCAGCCTCCAGCGGTCCGCGTCCCTCGTAAACCTCATTTTGGTCGTAGCCCATGATTGAACTGTTGGCAACCTCAGAACCTGGATGGAAACCATCTGGCACGGTAACGAGTCTTCCTGTCTTGCCCTTCTTGGCAAGCATATCCATATAGGGTTTGTTGGCGTACTGAAGCAAGGTCTTGCCACCCAGTCTTTCCACTGGGTGGTCGGCCATGCCGTCGCCTAAAATGATAATATGCTTCATAATTGTTATCCTTTATTGATTGATACGACTGAATTATACGTTGGCGATACTCATGATGTTGGCGAATACACCGGCAGCAGTTACGCTGGCTCCGGCTCCGTAGCCCTGAATCATCATAGGGTACTCCTTGTAGCGCTCGGTGGTGAGCAATACGATGTTGTTGCTTCCCTCCAGGTTGTAGAACGGATGCTCTGGGCCCACAGCCTGCAGACCAACAGAAGTCTTTCCGCCATCGAGAGTGGCAACGAAGCGCCAGCGCTTGTGCTCCAGGTCGAGGGTCTTTCGCTTGGCCTCGAAGTCTGCATCGAGCTTAGGAAGTTTCTTCCAGAACTCGTCAATGCTTCCCTTGAAGAACTCATCCGGCACGAAGAGATTCTTCTCTACATCTTCCTGTTCTACGCGGTACCCTGCCTCGCGGGAGAGGATAACGAGCTTGCGAATCACGTCCATACCACTGAGGTCGATACGTGGGTCTGGCTCACTGTAACCCTTCTCCTTCGCCAATTTAACGGTCTCTGAGAATGGAACCACGCTGGAGATGGCGTTAAAGATAAAGTTGAGCGTTCCCGAGAGAACTGCCTCAATCTTAAGGATTTTATCACCAGAGTTGCGCAGATCGTTGATGGTTCCGATGATAGGCAGACCAGCACCTACGTTGGTCTCGAAGCGGAACACCACGCCACGCTGGATGGCTGTCTTCTTCAGCTTCTCGTAATTCTCATATTCGCTGGAAGCCGCAATCTTGTTGGCGGCAATCACACTCACGTTGTGCTCCAGCAGACTCTGATAGAGGGAAGCCACATCCTTGCTCGCCGTACAGTCTACGAATACGCTGTTGAAGATGTTCATCGCGAGAATCGTATCGCGGAGCAACTCCGGACTGCTAGGAGCCGACTGCTTCAGCTCTTCCTGATAAGACTCCAGGTTGAGTCCCTCGCGGTTGAAGATGGCATTCTTGGAAGAAGCAATACCCACCACGTTCAGCTTCAGCTTGCTGCGCTCCATGAGGTCGGCATACTGATTCTTGATCTGTTCGATGAGCTTGCCGCCCACTGTACCCACACCGCAGATAAAGAGGTTGAGCACCTTATATTCTGAGAGGAAGAAACTGTCGTGCAACACGTTGAGCGACTTTCTCAGGTAATCGCTCTTCACTACGAAAGAGATATTGGTCTCAGAAGCACCCTGTGCGCAGGCAATCACGGAAATACCGCTACGTCCGAGCGTACCGAAAAGCTTACCGGCAATACCGGCAGCATGCTTCATGTTTTCGCCCACGATGGCGATGGTAGCCAGTCCGCACTCAGCGTGCATTGGGAACATGGCGCCGTCGGCAATCTCGTTCTTGAACTCATTGTTCAATACGCTTACAGCCTCTTCCACATCCTGTTCACGCACACCGATAGAGGTGGAGTTCTCGGAAGAAGCCTGAGAAACCATGAACACGGAGATGCCCTCGTTGGCGAGAGCAGTGAAGATACGGCGGTTCACACCAATCACACCCACCATGGAAAGACCGGTGACGGTGATAAGGGCGGTTCCGTTGATGGAAGAAATACCCTTGATAGGCTTCTGGTCGGCATCAATCTTGTTCTTGATGATGGTACCAGGAGCATCAGGATTGAAGGTATTCTTCACTCTGATAGGAATATTCTTGACGCAAACTGGGTAGATGGTAGGAGGGTAGATGACCTTTGCACCAAAGTTGCAAAGCTCCATCGCCTCAACGTAACTCAGTTCGTTGATGGTATAAGCAGATTTGATGACACGGGGATCGGCAGTCATGAAGCCATCCACATCCGTCCAGATTTCGAGCACCTCTGCATCCAAGGCAGCAGCAATGATGGCAGCGGTGTAGTCGCTACCACCACGACCCAGATTGGTGGTACGCTCCGTGTTTTTATCGCGGCTAATGAAACCCGGTACGAGAGAAATGCGAGGCAGCTCGGCAAAGGTTTCCTTTACTAGCTTGCAGGTCAGCTCACTGTCAAGCGTGTGCTTGCCCTTGCCATTGATGCGCTCGGTCTTGATAAACTTGCGAGAATCAAACCATTTGGCACCACGGATCAGGGTGGCAACAATCTTCGAACTGAGTCGTTCTCCATAACTCACGATGGCATCCTGAGTCTTCTCGCTAAGGTCGTGGATAAGATACACACCGAAGTAGATGCTCTTCAACTGCTCGAAGAGGGCATCAACTGCTTTAAAAAGATTTTCTCTGTCTGTTGTGTCGGTGATGATCGTATCTATCATCTTGTGGTGGCGATCAACCATGGCGTCGAATTCGACTCTCCACTGTTCATCACCCTTGAGGGCAAGCTGGGAGGTTTGCAAGAGTTTGTCCGTGATACCGCCAAGCGCGCTCACGACAACCACTACACTCTGTTTCTTTGCCTCATTCTCAACGATACGTTTCAAGCTGAGGATGCTTTTTACGGAACCAACTGATGTTCCGCCGAATTTTAATACTTTCATACGTTATTGAATTTTGCGTTGGTAATGTAATGCCACCCCCGAAACGACCGGGGCCGTAGCAAAACTTGAGGGCAAAAGTACGAATTTTCTATCAAACTGCCAAAGAAATTAATGAAAAAGTGGCAGATTGTAGATAAAAAACCTTGTTTTTCGAAGATTTACAGACATTATCGTCTTCTATACATTATTATATTATAAGGGATGCAGAAAAATATTCCGAAAAAGTTTGGAGGTTTCGGAGAAAAGCAGTAATTTTGCGGATGGTTTTTAAAATAAAAATAGATAGAACAAATATAGATAAAAGTACAAAGAATGAAGTATTTACTGTTTTCAGATATCCATGGCTGCTTGCCAGCCATGGAGAAAGTGCTCGATTTCTTCGAGCAGGAGAAGTGCGACATGATGTGCATCATGGGCGACATCATCAACTATGGTCCCCGCAACCGCATTCCCGAGGGCATCGACCCTAAGGGCATCGTGGAGCGGCTGAATGCCCTTGCTGATAAGATTGTGGCCGTTCGTGGCAACTGCGATGCGGAGGTAGACCAAATGCTGCTCAATTTCCCTATCATGGAGACTTACGCCCTGCTGGTAGACAACGGCAAGCGCTATCTCTTGACCCATGGCCACGTTTATAATAAGGAGAACATGCCAAAAGGTCCATACGACTGCATCATCTACGGTCATTCCCATCTCTGGGAACTATCGCATAACGAGAAGGGGCTAGGCATCGTGAACACGGGCAGCATCACCTTCCCGAAGGGCGGAAATGTACCAACATTCGCTACTTTGGAGAATGGAAAATTCACCATGTATCATCTGGATACGTGCGAAGTGCTGGCAACAATGGAAGCATAAACTTGCCGCTCGGCACTTTCATAAAGCTAATCGTAAATTTTAAAGTTCAAATTTCAATTTCAAAGTAAATGATTCAAGAGTATCAGATAAGAATTCTGCCAGAACAGGCAGCCAGTGAGGAAGGCATTAAGTGCTATCTCGCCAAGGAGAAGGGGCTGGATGTAAGAACACTGAACCAGGTGCGCGTACTGAAGCGCAGCATCGACGCCCGCCAGCGCACCATCTTCGTCAATCTGAAGGTGCGTGCCTACATCAACGAATATCCACAGGACGATCAGTATGTGCATACGGAATACCCGGATGTGAGCTCCAAGCCGAGAGTCATCGTGGTGGGAGAGGGACCTGGCGGACTCTTTGCCTCCCTGCGACTCATCGAACTGGGCTATCGCCCTATCGTCCTGGAACGTGGAAAGGACGTGCGTGAACGCAAAAAAGACCTTTCCAACATCACTAAAACCCAGAAGGTGGATGGCGAGAGTAACTACTGCTTCGGCGAGGGTGGAGCTGGTGCCTACAGCGACGGCAAGCTCTACACCCGCAGCAAGAAACGTGGCAGCGTAGACAAGATTTTGAACGTGTTCTGCCAGCACGGCGCCAACACGAATATCCTTGCCGATGCGCACCCACATATCGGAACCGACAAGTTGCCCCGCGTCATCGAGAACATGCGCAACACCATCATCAATTGTGGCGGCGAAGTGCATTTCCAGACCAAGATGACCCAGCTGATCCTGGAAGGTGACCGGGTGATTGGCGTGGAGACCATCAACCTGGCAACGGGTGCCGAGGAAACCTATCGGGGTCCTGTCATCCTTGCCACCGGTCATAGTGCCCGTGATGTCTATCGATATCTGGCATCTAGTAAAATCGAGATAGAGTCCAAGGGAATCGCCGTGGGCGTGCGACTGGAGCATCCATCCCAGCTCATCGACCAGATACAGTATCATAACAAGAACGGCAGGGGCAAATATCTTCCTGCAGCCGAGTATAGCTTTGTTACCCAGGTAGATGGACGTGGCGTGTATAGTTTCTGCATGTGTCCTGGCGGTTTCGTGATTCCAGCGGCAACGGGACCAGAGCAGCTGGTGGTAAACGGAATGAGTCCGAGCAATCGTGGCACTGCCTGGAGTAATTCGGGCATGGTGGTAGAGACGCATCCTGAGGATGTAGCCCAGTTCGTCATCGACCATGGTATTCCGGGTTCTGATTCGGCATGGGCTTCCCATCTCACCGCAGAGGATTTGGAGAAAGACCCATTGGCGATGATGTATTTCCAGCAGATTGTGGAGAAGCAATGCTGGCAGCAGGGCAACATGAAGCAGACTGCACCGGCACAGCGCATGGCCGACTTTGTGAACAACCGCCTGAGTTACGACTTGCCCAAGAGCAGTTATGCGCCGGGCTTGATTAGCAGTCCGCTGCATTTCTGGATGCCAGGTTTCGTATCCAAGCGATTGCAGGAAGGTTTCAAGACCTTCGGCAAGAATGCGCATGGTTTCCTCACGAACGAGGCCACATTGATAGCCATGGAGACCCGAACTTCATCGCCTGTGAGAATAGTCCGCGACCGCGACACTCTGCAGCACGTACGCATCCAGGGCTTGTTCCCTTGTGGCGAAGGCGCCGGTTATGCAGGCGGCATCGTTTCTGCTGGTGTAGATGGTGAGAGATGTGCAGAAATGTGCGCAGAATATCTCACATCCACTACATTGTAGTAATTAAACGGATGCGGAAACTTAAGTTAACCCATAAACTTCAATTTACCAAATAAGGTTGCCAACCTCTCAAGAAGAGCACTGGCAACCTTATTTTTATATTTTCTTTTTTTCTATTTCGTTTTATTTCTTTTCTTTTTTCATCTACATCATCATGCGTAACTTTTCCTTAGCTAAAGCCTGCATATCCACAGCCACATAATCTTCATCCACGATTTTCCACACCAGTCATAGTTTCTATCACATCCTCCATGGAAACTACGCCACGGAGGCAGCCGTATTCATCTACAATGAAAGAGATGTGCTCTTGCTTTTCCAGCATTTAAGATTCACTGTACTTACGCCAGTACTGGGAATACCCATCTGCATGACCAGTCTCTATTTTTATTAAATAACGGGTCTTATGATGAAGACAGAGATGACAACGCCTCACAAAGACACTGCAAAAATACATATTTTTGTCCTAACAGCCAAATATTTCTCATCGTTTTACATACTTCCGTATCAAATAACCTTTAAGTTGTGCTTGACGTTGATGATTTAGTGAAGCACTGACTGCGGGGGTAAGTCAAATATATACCATCTAATGAGAGCATCATGGTTCGGATGATATGGAGGAAATTAAATTTAATTTAAATCTTACCCTATTTTACTCTTTTCTACCTGATATTTTGTATCTTTGCAAACAGGTGGCATCTTGCCATCTGAATCATCATCTTGAGTAATGAGAAAAATCATATTCATCGTATTAATAATAGTAAGTATTATGATGGAAGCTAAGATTCGCAAACCTGCTGTAGCAGGAAGTTTTTATGCTGGCGATGCCAAAGAACTCCGCCAGGATGTTCAGAATTGTTTCTCTAGGTGCAAGAACCCTTTAATGGAGAATGTACAGGCAGTAATCGTACCTCATGCCGGCTACGTGTTCTCTGGGGTGACTGCAGCATCGGCATTTGCTGCCATCAATCCGGATGCTGAATATGAGCACATCTTTCTCCTGGGACCTAGCCATCATGTGTATTTGGGTAAGGCATCAGTAAATATAGGTGCTTCTGCCTATGCCACTCCTCTGGGAAATGTTCCTGTAGATACCGCTCTCTGTAAAGACCTTGTGGAAAAGAGTGATGCTATTACTTATGCTCCAGAAGCACATGAGAGCGAGCATTGCCTGGAGGTGGAACTGCCATTCCTGCAAAATCACATGAAAAAGATACCATCCATTGTTCCTATCATCATTGCCACGCAGGAATTGACGACCTTGAAGAAGATTGCTGATACCCTGAAGCCCTACCTGAATGAGAAGAATCTTTTTGTTATCAGCAGCGACTTCTCGCACTATCCTGCATACAAGGATGCAGAGATTGTAGATGGACTTACCAAAGATAGCATCATGACAGGAAAGGTAGAAGCATTTGTGAACGCCACCCTTCACAACCAGGAACTTGGCATTGACCATCTGGCAACGAGTGCATGTGGCATGGCTCCTATTGCCACGTTGTTGATGATGACAGAAAATGATGCAAAGATCAAGCCACATCATGTTATGTACTGCAACTCCGGTGATTCCCCATATGGAGGAAAAGACAAGGTTGTGGGGTATCATTCTTTTGTTTTTACTACAGAAACCTGTGGTTTTGATTTAACTTCTGAAGACCGAAAGATGCTCAAGTCTATTGCTTATCATACCATCAAGGCTACTCTTGAAGGTAAGAAGTATGAGCCAGGCAAGTTATCTGATGTTCTTCTTACAAAGTGTGGAGCCTTCGTCTCTCTGCACAAAAAGGGAAGACTCAGAGGTTGCATCGGCCATTTTGGTGAAGACATGCCACTATATCAGGTAGTTGAGCACATGGCAAAGGCGGCAGCCTTTGAGGATCCACGCTTTTATGGGGTGACCACAGAGGAACTGGATGATATTGATATCGAAATCTCAGTACTCACACCGATAAAACGCATCCAAAGTATAGATGAGTTTGAACTGGGCAAGCAGGGTATTTTCATACGCAAGGGCTATCATACGGGTACTTTCCTTCCACAGGTGGCTGATGAAGTATCATGGACCAAGGAAGAATTCCTAGGACATTGCGCACAGGATAAGGCTGGAATAGGTTGGGATGGCTGGAAGACAGCTGAGCTTTATACTTATGAGGCTATTGTATTCTAGTAGCCGATATTCAGATGATTGTGTAATCATGAAATGGTTTGGGTATGAAAGAATGTCGTTTTTATCAGAAAGTTGATAGGGAAGGAGAGTATGCTTCTGATACAGTAAGGTGCGAATTATGTCCCCACTGTTGTGTTATCTTGGAAGGCAAGCATGGAAAATGTGGCAGCAGATGGAATTTTAACGGAATGCTTTACTCTGTTGTTTACGGTAAACCGTGTGCTTTGGCAGATGATCCTGTAGAGAAGAAACCGCTGAATGAATTCCATCCCGGAACCCGTTGTCTGTCTCTGTCCTGTACAGGTTGCAACTTCCGTTGTCTCAACTGTCAAAACCATGATATCTCGCAGGTACTTCCGTCTGCTGTAGATTTCTACGAGTTGTCTCCATCTGATATTGTAGATATTGCAGTCAAGCATCATTTGCCGGGCATAGCCTATACCTACACGGAGCCTCTTACCTATTATGAGTACATCTATGACATCGCCAAGGAGGCTCATTCCAGGGGGCTTTGGAATATTTTGGTATCTGCAGGTTACATCAACCCGAAGCCTCTGAAGGAGATAGTTTCTCTCATAGATGCTGCCAATATCGACCTCAAGGCATTCTCTGAAGGTGTGTATCAGAAGCAATGTGGCGGTCATTTACAGCCTGTATTGGATACGCTTTTAACGATGAAGAAAGCAGGTGTGCATCTGGAGATAACAAACCTGCTGATTCCTGGGGTTAACGACGGCGAGAGCATGATAAGAGATATGTGCAGTTGGCTCAGAGATAATGGTTTTGCCGATTGTCCTCTTCATTTTAGCCGTTTTTTCCCACAGTACAAGATGCAGGATTCTGTACCTACACCTACTGAGACTCTTTTTACTGCCCGAAGGATTGCACAGGAAGAAGGGATTAGAAAAATATATTTAGGAAATATTTAACACAAAAAATATAGATTGAAATGAACAAAACAGCATTAATTACAGGAGCCAATAAAGGTATTGGCTTGGGAATCAGTAAGTATCTCGGGCTAAGTGGCTGGGATATCATTATCGGTGCTCGCAATGAAGCAAGAGCCTTGGAGGCTATGAACAAGTTGAAAGATGCAGGATGTACAGTGCTTGGTTGGGTGAAAATTGAACTCTGTGATCTCGACGGCATCAGTTTGGCGGCAAAGGAGATCAATGATAAATATTCTTCGCTCAATCTTCTAGTGAACAATGCCGGTATTCCTGGTGATATGTCGAAGACCAGCTGGGAGACAGACATGAAGGATATCAAGGAGACTGCTGACGTAAACTACTTTGGCACCTTGGCCGTGACTCAGTCCCTTCTTCCGCTCATCAAAGCCAACAAGGGTAGAATCGTCAACGTCACCGTTCCTAGTGAAATCAGTCCGTATTGGCATCCTCTGGCTTACGTGGCAAGCAAGGCTGCCCAGAATGCCATGATGGGTGTGATGGCAATGGAGTTTGAGCAGAACAACATACCTGTTGAGATTTTCAGCGTACACCCTGGTCCAACTACCACAGATCTGAATGGCAACATGGCTTTGCCTGGTTTCCATACAATTGATACAGTAGGCGAGAAGTTTGCAAAGCTCATCAATGATGGACAGTCCCATAATGGCGAATTCATAGAATTGTATCCTATCGTGAAGGAAGATTAACGAAGGATTATCATTTCCATAAGAACTTTTACCTTTGCACTCGGAAACAAGTTTAAACGAATTGGTTAACGGGTGTTAAGGTGAACTATCCATAAGACTAGAATATCACTATCAATAGATTAAGTCTTTCACCAAGCCAAATGTTTTCTTGTTTCCATTTAATGCTAAAATGCCAATAACATGGATAAGGAACTTTACTTTGGCGTAGATGTCTCCAAGAAGACACTCGACCTTGCTTATTATGATGGTGAAACCATCGATTGGAAGAATGCTCATATTCAGGTGAGCAATGATGATGCAGGATTCAAAAAGATTGGCTCCTGGGTCGCAAAGGTAGGAAAAGACTTTGATACCTTTCTGTTCTGTATGGAATATACGGGACTCTATAACCAAAACTTCAGATTATGGCTGGAATCCAAAGAATATATCTATGGTATGGTGGAACCTCGCAAAATGCATCGCTTTGAGCCAGACTTGGATGATGACCAGCGCTCTCTTGACCGTATCAAGACAGACGAACTGGATGCTTTCAGAATAGCAATCTATTGTGAGCAGAACCACAAGAAGATTCTTCGCAATCCCTCCAAACTTCCTTCACCTGTCTATTTCAAGTTGAAGAGATTGCTGGCTGAGCGGTACAGTATATATTAATAATGTAGTGAAACAAATGAAGACAGATTTACGATTGATACAAGAGCAGCAGCCTCTCATACACAACATAACCAATTATGTGGCTATGAACTTTGTTGCCAACAGCCTATTGGCTATTGGAGCATCACCAATCATGGCGCGTGCCGAGGAAGAAGTGGAGGAAATCAGTAGCAAGAGCAATGCCTTGGCTCTCAACCTGGGCGTTCCGGAAAGCACTACTACTTACCCAGCCAGGAAGTGATATTTTCGGATGTTTTTCTGATGCTTTGCCAGATAGGGGTGGACGTCTTTAATTTTTTGTCTTTTTTATTTTCTTATTTGAAAATCAATATTTTATGTTGTTTTTGTTCTGCTTCAAGCTCTAATAACCTTCTCTTTGCATCCAATCCTCCGGCAAAACCTGTAAGGAGATGATTGCTTCCGATAACACGATGGCAGGGAATGAAAATGCTGATGCCATTAGCGCCGATGGCACTTGCCACGGCTCTTGTGCCATTGGGATTACCCAAACTTATGGCTATTTCCTTATAGCTCCTTGTTTCTCCGTAGGGGATGTTGAGCAGTGCACGCCATACTCTTTTCTGAAAATCGGTTCCTATAGGGTGCAACGGAATATCGAATGTCCTGCGGCTGCCGGTAAAATATTCATTTAGCTGCTTCTTGGCCAGTTCCAGGATAGGGGATGTTTCTATCTTGAACTCAGCCTTCATATACCGCGAAAGCCGAAGCTTATTGCGCTCTGAACATGGCATTTCATTCCAATCACAAAGGCACAATTCATCGTCCACCGATGCCAGGATGATTTCTCCACAAGGCGAACTGTAATATTGGATACTTACTTGCTGCATTATATCAGATACGATTGAACAGATTCTTATTTTTCATACAGTTCTATAGGCAAACCATCTGGGTCACTGAAGAATACAAATCGCTTGCCTGTATATTCATCTGTACGGATGGGGTCATGAGCTCAAGCATACGCATGGTAGAGTTACAGAGGTTCTCGCAACCGATGATGCTAGCTTCATGCTGGGTGAGCGTTTCAAGCTTAACGGCAACTGCTTTCCTGCGCTCCTCTTCTTCGCGCGCCTCACGCTCGGTGATGAGACGAGGATCGTTCTCCTGGGCATACTTGCTGCCACGGTACTTCACATATTGAGACACGGCTTCCTCGTAGAGCTTTTTGTTATCGCACATCACGCTTTGTCCATCCTCAATCATTGTGGTGAGCATGGCTGCCAGTCGGTTACGTTCATCCTTGTCAAAGCCGGGAAGTTCTCCAAGGCAAAGGACACTACGATGCTTAGTCTTGCCATCTTTGTCGATGTAAGACTTCGTGAGACGGTAGTAATCATATGCGATTGCTGTACCATCTCCCTGATCGCGATATTTCTTTGCCTTGGATATATACATTTCGGGGGCAAAGGTACACACAATTTTTCAACTGACAAAACGGGCGGGTGTAGCATTTCGGGGGTTTTCCCGAACATTCGCCGCAAATTAGGATTCTTTATACAAAATCAGCTAGGAAATTGGCAGAAAACTGCCAATATCTAGGATTTCGTTAGGAATCTTTCACCCCCACTTACATTAAATAAGGCGTATTATGGTAAATAGAGTATTTTAGAAAGAGGATTAGGGATATTCCCCTGCCGTTTTAGGGAAAATCCTTACCCAGGCTGGGACTTTTGTCGTACCTTTGCAGCAGAAAACGAAAATAGAAGTAAAACTTTTAAATAAGATACGATTATGAAGAAGTTGATTATAGCACTTGTAGCAATGTTCAGCATGACATTTACTACAGCTTCGGCAATGAGTTATGAACAGGCTCGCCAGCAGGCTTTATTCCTTACTGACAAGATGGCTTACGAACTTAATTTGACAGACGATCAGTATGAAGCTGCCTACGAGATCAACCTGGATTATCTCATGGGCGTAGATACTTACGATGATCTCTACGGCGTATACTGGCGCCAGCGCAACCTCGATTTAAGTTACATCCTACTGGATTGGCAATACCGTAATTTCTGCGCAGCAAGCTATTTCTATCGTCCGCTCTATTGGGACGCCGGATATTTCCATTTCGGAATCTACGCCCGATATCCTCGCAGAGACTACTTCTTCTTCGGTCGCCCACATTTCTATGCCGTTTATTGTGGCGGACATAGCTGGAGAATGAATGGCGGCAGAAGCTGGTATCATGGACGTCAATATGGCGCTCCTCGTCATGGTAGCCGTGAACCGCATTTCGGTATGAGAGACAGCTTCAACCGTGGTGATTATGGACGCGGCAAGACTTTCGGCAATATGAACCGACAGAGCAGTACACGCACCACCGTGACCCGCGACCGCCAGTTTGGCAATGTCAATCGCCCGAATAATGGCGGCGGTTCGTTCGGAAGCCGTTCAAATGGATCATTGGAAAACAATCGTTCCAATAGTTCCAGTTCATTCGGCGGAAACCGAGGCGGTAGCTCGTTCGGAACCTTCGGAGGTTCTAGTCGCAGTGAAAATCGCAACAGCAATCGCAGTGGATTCGGAAGCAGCTCTTCTACCTATAGCCGACCATCCAATGGTTTCACCCCTCGTTCTTCTACTCCAAGCAGCAGTTCGTTTGGTGGAAACCGAGGAGGCGGTTCTTTCGGCGGCAGAAGTCGCTCCAATACCAGCGTACGCAGTTCATTCGGCAGCGGAAGCAGCAATGGTGCCCGTTCATTTGGCGGCGGTTCTACCCGCAGCAACGGCGGAAGCCACTTCGGCGGAAGAAGATAGGTTCAATCTCAGGAAGTTTGAATCTTGAAGAGAGGTTCTTTTAAATAGAGCCTTGATGTGAGAAAGAATTCCAATTTCCTGACTTTGACAAAATGTGTACCTATAAAATAACATATCCTAATTTTCAGGCA
>OBIB01000217.1_pt1 | contig 23163 bp, 20 predicted proteins | sample 1496261 | NCBI WGS metagenome assembly OBIB01 (sample SAMN05065771, study PRJEB22554) | human gut metagenome | biome: ENVO:2100002; feature: ENVO:00000062; material: ENVO:00002003 | host: Homo sapiens | place: USA
TACTTCTTACCTATTACTTATTACTTGCAAATACATAGTTTGTAATACTTAATACTTATATATAATATATATGCCTTGCATTGCTTCTCGTAGTTCTTTTAAGGCGTAAGAATGTATTATATGGTAGGAAGTTAGAAAGTGGCTTAAATCGAAAATTTGAAAAAACATAGGTTTTAGGCACAAAAAATAAGGCATTTTTTGAGGAAAAAAAGTTTTTCAGCATATATAAAGTGGGTAGCACGTTGGTTTTCAATTAGAAAAGACATAAGGTTAAAGTAAAGGTGAAAGTTTGAAGAAAAAATGCACCAAAAAAACATTTTCGGAAATTTCTTTTTTGAAAAAGTTTGTCGTATCTTTGCCTCGGTTTTAGGAAAACCATCATACAAAAACTTTTATGAAGCTCCCCAATAAGGCATTATGTTGGATGCATAGTGTATGAATGTAGAATTAACGAAAAACATTGGGTATCAATACTTTTAATGCTGTAAAACGGAAACTTTTCCCTTCTTGTAGTCACTTTTGTGGCTTAGAGAAATGTGTGCTTTGATAAACGATAGTAAAGGTGCGGATTAGGGAGTGAGTTTTCGAAAAAGTCTTCCGTTTTGGAAAACTTTTGCTACTGTACCTTCGTAAAAGTTTTCTCAAAAAAGGTGCTGATTTATCCCATATAATATTAGAATTAGGCTTTTAATAGGGACTACAGCATTGATTTTGAACAATAACTAACGCAAATCCTTTTATCACAATAAATTTCGACCCCACTTATGTGCACCGACAACTTTATTATCACCAAGCGCAATGGTAAAACCGAACCGTTGAGCGTAGACAAAATTAAATCGGCAGTAATTAAGGCTTTCCAAAGCCAGAGCAAAGATATTGATGCTGATACGCTTAATCGCATTATGCAACGCTTGCGTTATTGCAACGGCATGAGCGTTGAAGATGTGCAAAATCAAGTTGAAATTGCACTTATGGCAGAGCACCACTATCAGGTGGCTAAAGCTTTTATGCTATATCGCAAGCGTCACGAGGATGATCGTGAAACTGCTGACAAGTTGCGTTTCTTGATTAACTATTGCGATTCTACGAATCCTGCAACAGGTTCAAAGTATGATGCAAATGCCAATGTAGAGAATAAGAACATTGCTACACTTATTGGCGAGCTTCCTAAGCAAGGCTTTATTCGTTTGAACCGTCGTTTGCTTTGCGATCGCATCAAGGAAATGTATGGTAAAGATTTGGCTGAACGTTATCTCTATTTGCTCAACAACCATTACATTTATAAAAACGACGAAACTTCACTCGCTAACTATTGTGCTTCTATCACCATGTATCCTTGGTTGCTCAATGGTACAAAGGATATTGGTGGTAATTCAACAGCCCCCACCAATTTAAAGTCATTCTGTGGTGGTTTTGTTAATATGGTATTCATCGTTAGCTCGATGCTTTCTGGTGCATGCGCAACGCCTGAGTTCTTGATGTACATGAGTCACTTCTTGGAGATTGAATACGGAAGCGACTATTATGCACATGCTGATAAGGTGGTAGACCTTTCAACGCGTCAACGTACGATTGATAAAATTATTACAGACTGTTTTGAGCAGATTGTGTATTCAATCAATCAACCTACAGGTGCAAGAAACTTCCAATCGGTATTCTGGAACATCTCTTACTACGACAAGTACTACTTTGAGAGCATCTTTGGTGAATTCCGTTTCCCTGATGGTGAGCGTCCTTCATGGCCCGCTCTTGATTGGTTACAACGTCGTTTCATGAAGTGGTTTAACCATGAACGTACTAAAGCTGTGCTCACTTTCCCTGTTGAGACTATGGCACTCCTTTCAAAGGATGGCGATGTTATGGACAAGGATTATGCAGAGTTTACATCACAGATGTATGCTGAAGGTCATAGCTTCTTTACTTACATGAGCGATAATGCTGACTCTTTAGCCTCTTGCTGCCGTTTGCGCAATGAAATTCAAGACAATGGTTTCAGCTATACTTTGGGTGCAGGTGGTGTTAGTACAGGTTCAAAGTCGGTGCTTACTGTCAACCTCAACCGTTGTGTACAGCAGGCAACACGCGAAGGACGTTCATACATTGAATATCTCGACGATATTATCGACCTTATGCACAAGGTGCAGTTAGCATACAACGCTAATCTTAAGGATATGATGGATAAGGGTATGCTCCCCCTCTTCGATGCTGGTTACATCAACATTAAGCGTCAGTATCTCACAATTGGTGTTAATGGTATGGTTGAAGCTGCAGAGAGCTTAGGCATTACCATTTCGGATAACAAGGAATACGAGGAGTTTGTAAGCAATATTCTTGGTCTTATTGAGGATTACAACCACAAGTATCGTTCAAAGGATGTGATGTTCAACTGTGAGATGATTCCTGCCGAAAACGTTGGTGTAAAACATGCTCGTTGGGATCGCGAAGCTGGTTACTATGTGCCACGCGACTGTTACAACTCATACTTCTATGTGGTAGAAGACCCCAACACAGACATCATCGAGAAGTTCCGTTTGCATGGACGTCGTTTCATTGAGCATCTTACAGGTGGTTCAGCCCTTCACATGAATCTTGATGAGCATCTTAGTCAGCCTCAGTATCGTCAGCTTTTGCGTGTAGCAGCTAAGGAAGGATGCAATTACTTCACCTTTAACATCCCCAACACGCTTTGCAACGATTGTGGACACATTGACAAGCATCACCTTCACACATGTCCCAAGTGTGGTTCAACCAATCTTGATTACCTCACTCGCATCATTGGATATTTGAAGCGTGTAAGCAACTTCTCGCTCGACCGTCAGAAGGAGGCAGGCCGCAGATATTATCAAAAGATTGAGGCATAATATTGCTTGTAAAGACACTTAGATAAATATATAGTATATCCTAACTAAATAAATAAGGGCTTATAGAGTGCCGCTTCGCCCTCTATAAGCCCTATTTTATATACCATACCATGCTAAAGTATTACAATCACGATATCGTATTTCAAGAATACCCTGATGAGGTAACGTTAGCCATTAACCTTACGCTTTGTCCGAATCGTTGTATAGGTTGCCACAGTGCCTTTTTACGCGAGGATATAGGTGAGGAACTTACCCCAGAGCGTATAACGGCTTTAATTGATGTCAACGAGGGCATCACCTGTGTAGGCATACAAGGTGGCGATAACGACCCTGAGGCTGTTCTTGCTCTTTGTCATTACGTGCAGACACATTACCAAGGTCGCATCCGCACAGGTTGGTATTCTGGTCGTACATGGCAGCCCACACCCATCCAACTCCAACAATCCCTAAATTACCTCAAATTAGGCCCCTACATCTCTAAATTAGGTCCGCTCTCATCTCCCACTACCAACCAGCGTTTCTATGCTGTAAACGCTTCAGATGGTACCTTAAAGGATATGACAGAACGATTCTTAAAGAAAAAGGTAAGTTTATAAAAAAAGCACCTTATGCAATCTTGACGACTGCATAAGGTGCTTAATTTTTTATTGGATATTGTGTTCAGCGATTAGTCTTCGTTCCAAGCGCTTGTACCCCAATCTTGCTGGTTGCTTTGGAATGTACCATCGAATTCATCATCAGAAACAGTGATATCTATATTTTCACTACCATCAGAACTTAATTTAGAACCGCTTAGCAAAGTATCTTCAGTATGGAAAGTGACTACTTTAGCTTGAGGTGCGTGATATATTTTTTTCATTTTGTATTTTATTTGAGTGTTTGAGGTTATGAATTTACTTTACAATCACCTTTTTGCCTTGTATAATGTACAGACCAGCAGGCAATTTAGATGTGCCATGATTGCTAACCTTTACACCTTGTAAGTTATAAACAGCTGCTGCATTTTGGACATTTTCGGTGTTGATTTGGTTGATTCCAGTGATTTTGTTATCACCAAAAATAATGCGCATACCGTTTGCATTCGTATTTGTTGTGGTGAAGTAAGCACGTGTACCAGCAAGGCTTGAACCAGCAGCACCGCGCATAATCTTTTGTACACCATCAATATTTGCTACACCATATTTACCTTGCATATCAGTCAAAGTGTAAGTACCGCAGAAAGTATAACCTTCTTTTGTAACAGATATAGCTGAACCTTCAACTACATTTTTATTTTCAAGCACCTTGCCACTTGCAATAGCTTGCGGTGCAAAGAACAAATACGGGGTGTTTGCTTGCATTTCTGTAACTTCAGCAAAGTTAAGACCATTGCCGTTTACACCAGAAAATTCCTGAGCCTTAGCACCTTCAGCAATGTCTGTAGGTTTCACATTGAAGGGCAAGCAAACAGTATTCCATCCTTGTGCAAAAGAACGATTCAGAATAACGTCCTTAGTGCCAGCTTCGTCAGCAGTAACGGCTTGTTGATCGTTTACTACAGTAAAATCTTTGCCGAATACAACATTAATTATTTGTCCCATGTTAATATCAATGTTGCAGAAGAAACGATTGTCTGTCATTTTGCCCGCAAATTTTATGGGTACATCACCTAAGCCTGGGCCACCCCATGCTCCAGCGTATGTTTCATCAGTACCTTCAGTAATTTGAATGGTTTGTGTGGATACAAAAGTCATCATGCCAACCTTGCTCTTTTCAGCCTTCAATCCTGTAAGAATAATGTTTCCAATAGGCATAGATTCTTCAGGAGTAGCTCCAGCAAGAATGAAATTGCTTAACTCCATAATGTAAGTGTCGTTAGGCATCTCATAGATATTAATTGAAGAGGTTTGCTCTGAGGGGGTGTTTCCATCCACGGTTACAGATAAACCACCATTATATTGTTTTGTGGTTTTAGGTGCTGTAAACTGAATTTTGTAAGTGTGATAATTGGTCTCGTTTTCAGAGATGTCATTACCTTTAACTGTAATGGTTAATAAACCAGTTGCTGCATCGTATATTTTTGAAATCGTTGCGCCTTCACCATTTGAAGTCATTTTCAGTAATGAAGGATCATATACTTTATTGACATTTACTTGGTTTGATGTACTGAAATCAAGTGTTTCTTTATCGTAGGTAGCTGTTGATAATTCTGAGTTGTATACAAACTCCAAATCGTCAATATAAAGCATATCGTTCACAGTTCCTTCACCCGGTTCTGTGTTTGTACTGAATGAAACTAACATATAAGCGGGCTCATCTTCATCAGCTGTATGGTAGTATGTAAATGGAATTTTTAATTCAGTCCATGTATCATATCCCTTTTTTCCAATTTCTAAATCGGAGGCACTTGCAATTTTAATGTCAGAATAATCATTTCCTGGTATTTCAGGATCTTGATATTTTTGAGAGTTATGCAAAACAGCATTTACGCTTGCATAGGGGTACTTTGAATTTTTCGTAGCATCATTGGCAACAAACTTAACCCAAACCTTCATCGTATCAGGCTTACCTGCAAAAGTAGGGTTAAAGTTTGTATTTTTGTTACCTTTTTCTTTGTAGGTACCCCCAGGAGAATAGTTGTAATTCTTTTGGGGGTCATTAGCCGTCGTACTTGAACTATTAACACGTCCAGAAGTCATTACGCCATTAGCTAAAACGCCTACAATATTGGTGGCTTTTATGTAAACACTTTTTGTACCTTCAGAATTAGGACGAATATCCGTTGATACACGAAGTTTGTCATCTTTGTTTTGACCAAAAGTAGCATTAGAACCACTCATTGTTGGATATCCATGCCAATTCTTAGGTTCATAAGCTTTCTTGCCAAAATAGTTGTAACCTATTACAAACCCCTCCTCAAAATCAGAATTAGGTAATTGATATTGTGCCATACCACTACCGCAAATAGCAGCCATAGCGAGCGTTAAAATACTTTTTTTCATATTGTTTGTGTTAAAGGCAAAGCCGCGAGAGCATATTCTCAAGACGGCTTTGCGATTATGTTTTTAGTAATGTCTTATTTTACGATTTTTTTGCCACCTACGATGTTTACACCCTTAACGAGTGTGTTGGCACGACGACCATCGATGGTGTAGATAGTTTTTGAAGCTGCAGAAACATTAGTCTTTACATCGTTAATGCCTGTTTCAGTAGGAGCAAACTGGATGGTGTAAGTAGTTACAGCTTCGGGGTTGAAGCGAACGTCTTGCGCTTTTACAGTAAGTGTAAGTACGTTAGTCTCTTTGTTGAAAGATTTTGATACTGTAGCACCTTCGCCAACCTTTACGTAGCTAAGTTTGTTAGCATCGTAGCTCTCAGTAAGCGTTGCTGTGTTGCCCTCAGAGAAAGCAACAGGCTTGCCATCGAAAGTAACGTTCTTTAAACTGTGATAGTAGAGCAATTTTACGTTGTCAACAACCAAAGTATTTCCTGCACCCACCTTACTACGCTTTCCAAAGTAATCGCTTGCAGAGAAGATAATGTTCAATGAGTCGGGCTGAACGTCTGAGCCTGCAAATTCACCATAATTCAAATCTACAACCATTGTTGCGAGAGAGTTTGTTTGGTCGCCTTCGATGCTCTTAACTACCGAAGCTACGCAAGCAGCATCATCGCTCGTTGTAACATTACCGCCCGTAGTAGTTTCAAGACCTAAGATGTTACGGTCGCGGTTGTACATAGTAACCTTGTTAGGACTGCCAAATTTAGTTTCGCCAGGAACATTCGCTTGTGCATACTGACCTTTCCACAAATAAGCAACAACTGTAGCAGGCTCGCTGGCATTGATGGTAGAAGCTTTGTAAGTTTCTTCGCCTTCGTTAGCAGTGGCATCGCCAGTAGCCTTGCCGTGACTGCGGATATAGTCAAACTGGATGGCATCGGGTTTGCCTTTGAAAGCAATACCACCAAAAGCACCACCATCAGCACTCTTTTCAAGGTTCATAACATCGGCAGTAGCCCAGGTAGTGCCCAAACTCATGTAGCCAGGAACAATTTGAGTATCCATGAAGGGGTTCGGACGATTGGTGAGTTTAACAGCAAAGTCAGCAACCTCAGCCTCCTCATCGTTCACCTGAATAGGTTCGCCCACCAAGGTAGCACCAATACCATTCATACCCGTAACATTTGCAATGCACCAAGGAGTGGGAGTTATGAATTCATCGAGTTGCCACTTTGATTGATTCCAATAGTCTTCATTACTTTCCAACTCGCTCCAATCAAAGAGACCATGTGTGCTGTCCCAAGGACGACTTTGCTGCCAAAAGCTAACTTCGTTGAAGTTGCCATTTTCAATAGCAAAATTGTTATTTACAGTACCCTTGAAAAGTACATAAATAGGCATGCTACTATCTTCAGACATAATCCACTGCACAGGGATGTAAGCAACAATGCTATCGCCCTTGATGTAGCTACGCTTCTCATCGAGACGTGCATCGGCTATGATACCCGCAGTAGTAAAGTTGAAGCGAACATTGGGGTTTTCGCCAAAAGTGTAAGTGCCTTCAGCCTCGTTGAGAGCGATGTTGGGCAAAAAGATGTCGCCCAACTGCATACCAGCAAAGGAGAAATTAGGCAGCGAAAAGTCTACCTTACCTTCAGTCTCTGAAGCGTTCACAAAGACTTTAGCCGGTACTCGGGCATCGTCTGTGTATTCTTCAGTTTGAAGAGCAATGTAAAGGTCGCCTGTGTAGCTGTTTACAATAGGTTTTACATCTGTTTGTGCAAAGCTTGCCACACTGCAGATAGTGGCACAGCAAGTGAGTAAAAATCTATTCATAGATAGAAAAGATAAATATGTTGTTTATTTTATTTACTTAGAACAAATAGTTAAAGCCCAATGTTCCATAAATGGGGTAGAGGGCGAAGGTAACGCTGGGGAAGTCAGACGGGAAGATGCCATTTAAGCCCCAAGCAACGTTAGCAGAAACTGAGAGGTGTTTGTAAGCCTTGAACTCACCTCCCAACTGCAAGCCCCACTGAAAGCGGCGCAGATTGTCAGAGAAGTCGTAGCTGGCACTTCCCACTTCAGCATATTGTCCGGTAGGGTCACCATTGCGGATGTAGCCATCGTAAGCCTTACCTGAGAAGGTACCATTGATAAGGTATGAAAAGTAAGGACCTGCTTGCACTTGCCAACGGTCGTTAAATGAATAAGTAGCAAGAACGGGGAAGGTGAGGTAGTTATTGTTCACCTCAGTTTTTACGTTACCAGTCCATGCACCATTCACCACACCCGAACCATCATCGTTAATAGCCTCCATGTGGTAGTTCTTAACAGTGGCATCCGTCTTCATACCTTTATTTTCGAAGCGAACCCCAATCATCGTACCCCAATGTTTGCCAAACTTGCGGTGTACAGCACCTTCAAGTTGCACACAGAGCGTGGGGTTATAGCTATTGATGCCACGAATTTCGGCAGGAAGGGGAAGGGGAGAAGTTCCACCTAAACTTACGCCAGCCCCTAAGCGTACGTGCCAACCTTTAAGGGCAGCCTTAATAAGGTTAATGTCGGTTTCTTTAGCCTCCTTCACCTTTTGAGCTTGTGCTGTGAAGGTGGTAAGGAGAGCGAGGAGGAAGAGTATCTTTTTCATTAAATGTGTTGCTATAAATGTATTACTTCTCGTTCACCAATTTAATTTCGTCAACATAGAGTGTTGAGCCTACGCATCCTTTAAAGTAAGCACCCTGTCGGCTTGATGTCATCACAATGGCAATGGCATATCCACCATTCGCCAATCGGTCGGCACTAAATTCTTTGCCATTCATAGGTTTAAAGGGCTCAGAAAAGTGAATCCACTCCGAAGCTTCAAGGTCTGCCATTTCACCGCTAAACTCCACAGGATTGTCGATGCGTGCCATAAGCACAATGCGGTTAGAGGTTAGCACATCATTACCATCGAGTGGTACAAACTTAGCACCTTGTGCCATTTCGGTTTGAGTAGCAGTTTCGTATACCACAGCATAGATGTCGGCAGTATCGCGCTTTTCGGGATAAAGTTTCCAGTTGCCGTCTCTAAACTCAGTTCCTGCTTTATATTTGTAGTAACCTTCTAAGCGGACGGGCTTTTTGGTTACGAGTTGTAAACCAAACTTAGTGGCTTTAAGTGCATTCTTAGCACTAACAGCGGCCGCACTTGCGTTGAATGTACCAATAAAGATGTTGCCTGCAGCAATAGGCATTTTTGTACTTTTCCAACCCGTTTCGCGTGTGGTAAGTTTAATAGCCTTGCCATTCACACCATTTTCAACCGCAACAGTAGGGTAGTCGCTAATGGGTGCGTTGCTTTTTGCAATGGCATATCCACCATTACCCGTAGCCCAATATTTACGTTCAGGATTATTAGGGTCGTTGGCATCAAGTTCGTACCATTCTTGGAATTTGCCACGCGTATCGAGTTTAAAATTCTCAAAGCCCATAAGCCATTCATCGTATTCAACGGGGGGCAACTCAAAGCTCACCTTGTAGTCTTTGCTCCAATTACCGTCTTGCGAGTGCGTGGTGTAGGTTTGGGGTGAGGTAAAGTTACGAGTTATTCCATTGCCATTAACCTGTGTACCATCAATGTTAGCCGTAAGCCAAGCACCTTCGGTAAGTGTAAATTTAGGGTTAAGGGCAGAACGATCGATATCGCGGTTTGCCATGGTGAAAACCACATAGTCGTTTTGAATGTTGGGATCACCCTTCAGTATGCTACGGTGTTCCTCAAGCCACTCTTGATCAACCCCCGTAATGTCGCATTCGGCATTAAGAGGCTCGTCTTGTATACACGAGTTAAGGGTAAAGAGCATGATGGCTGACTGGATGAACAGAACGATGCGTTTCATGTTTTAATTTTGTTGTTGAAAAGTGTGTGTAAGTGTGTTGCGTTGTTAAGTCTAAGTTTTGGGGCAAAGCTCAGTTAAGGTTTTGAGCTTTTTGTCTTTGCTAAAAGGCAAGTGTTGGGGGGAGATGTTTACGACATAATAAGGCATATTGCATACTATCCCCTTTCAGTGTGCAAAGTTACGAAAAATATCTTCAAAGAAAGAGTTTTCTTGATTTTCAAGGCAATTTGTACCGGTAAAACCGGTAATTACCGATATTTCCCACCATTTTGCCATGTTTTTAGGTTAAAAGAGAAAACAAGAATAAGGATTAGGAATAGTGGACTCAGGCACGAAAAGTCTTTACATGCCCTATAAAAGTTTGCGCATTTTGTTCATAATCTCTACACCTAAAAAGCAAAAATGTAGGCTTCATTTCATTTCGTTTTACTCACAATGGTTTTATGAGTAAAGCATATTTGCGTGTAAAATAAGAAAGGCGTTGAAACAAAAAACACCTATAATATAGTCATCGTTTAAAAATAAAGCCGTATATTTGCAGCAAATATACCCCTATACCTTTGGGCCAGATTGGATTTGACAGCGGGTTGGAGTGGTATGTAAGCACGCAGTGCGCCTGATAGTGGGCACTTAAATCTCGGCTATCGACAATTTAACTGGCGAAAACAAGTTTGCTCTCGCTGCCTAATCGAAGTATAGTAGATTGGCTTTATTTCGGCACAAGGTGCTGAAACGAGACATCACCCAAGAGCTCTTTTTCCGAAGCGTCTTGAAATGGTGGTGCAGATAAATCGGGAATAGTCTGCGTTGGCCTCGCAACAAAGGCGAAACTTTTAGAGGATAAGGCTGCGGTTGGTGGCACTGGTCTTGCCACAGCACGAAAATTTAGTCAGTGATAAGCGTGTAGAAAGCATATTAGTTCCCCGTTTGGACGAGGGTTCGAGCCCCTCCTGGTCCACTTATTTTAAACCCTTATTTAGCCGAAAAATGGTATGTCTCTCAAAAAGTGTATAGAAGGTGTTCTGTTAGATAAAGCGAAAATGGAATCTCCTTCGCCTTCGGGTGATTCTTGGTTTGACAATCCAGAAAATATGAGGCTTGTGAAGCAAGGTATGCAGGACATAGAGCAAGGTAAAAGCGTGAGATATACCCAAGCCGACTTTAAAACCAAGTTTGGGGTATGAAAAAAACTGCAATTCTTCAATACATAGGAGAATTGCAGTTTTTTTATTTAATAGCCAAGTCTATACACTTGGCAGAGAGTGTCCATTGATTTTGCGATACAAGTCGAGGGCATACACATCAGTCATGCCCGATAGGTAATCAAGCACAGCCATTAAGCGGTCGCCCTCGCGTGGGGCATGAACTTCGTATTGCGAAGGAACCTGCTGCAGCAATAATTGCGAGTAAGCTTTTTCGGGAGCCATAACGGCATCTGTAATAAGCTCGAGTAAGGTGTAAATGATGTGATAACCAGCCAAGTCAACATCCGTCACCTCATGACAAAGATAAATGCGTGTAGCTGCTATATCCTCGCATTTGCGGTAGGCATTATAAAGCAAGGGAGGTAGATGGTCGATGAGCGACCCTTCAAATTCACCTGCAAGAATCTCCTCCTCGTGCGCCATAAAGGTTTGCACACAAGCACGTTCAAGCGCATTGATAACACACGAACGGTAATACACAATTTGGTCATCAATGTCCGTGTCAGTAGCATAGCGATTCTTTAATTTTTCTTGTTCGTCAGCTTCAAAGAAGTTTAAAAACAACTGCATGGTCTGTTCATCGCTAAGAATGCGTAGTTTGTGAGCATCCTCAATGTCCATTATTTCATAGCAAATGTCGTCAGCAGCTTCAACCAAATAAACCAAAGGGTGGCGTGCATAACGTAGCGTGTTACCTGGCAAGTCAGGCAAACGTTTTAAGCCTAAAGCATCAGCAATATGAAGGTAAGTAGCGCGTTCGGCTTCAAAAAAGCCAAACTTAGGTTTGCGGCGTGCACCATCCGAGCCATAAGGGTATTTCACAATCGAAGCCAAAGTAGCATACGTCATAACAAATCCCCCACGGCGTCTACCGCTAAAGTGGTGTGTGAGCAGTCGAAAGGTGTTGGCATTACCATCGAAACGCGTAATGTCTAACCATTCAGCTTCCGACAGACTTCGTCCATCATGTGTGATGAGGCTGCGCCATTGGCGACCCTTACCTTCGCTAAAATAAGTGCGAATGGCACGTTCGCCCGAGTGTCCAAAGGGCGGATTACCCATGTCGTGAGCCAAACATGCAGCACTCACAATGGCTCCCATGCCTGTAACTTCGGTTTCTTTTAGTTCAGGATGGCGTGCAATTAGTTCGATACTCACATCCGTACCCAATGAACGTCCAACGCTCGACACCTCAAGGCTGTGTGTCAGACGGTTATGAACAAACACACTGCCAGGTAGTGGAAACACCTGTGTCTTGTTTTGCATACGTCGAAAAGCGGCCGAAAAAATTAGTCGGTCGTAGTCGCGTTGAAACTCAGTGCGCCGCTCTTCAAGGGGTTTAGGTTTATCTTCTTTACCCAGTCGTTTAGATGATATAAGCTTTTGCCAATCCATAGCTGTGAAGTTTTATGCCGCAAATTTATGATAAAAGCGGCAAGTATGCTGCATATTTCCCCCAAAATCAGTACTTTTGCAACAAATAAACTCAAACAACGAAATCAATAGGCAATGAAAATAAAAATAGTAAATAGTTCACACCATCCACTTCCGCAGTATGCCACCCCACTCAGTGCAGGATTAGATTTGCGTGCTAACCTCGATGCCCCCATCACGTTGCAGCCTATGGAAAGACGTTTGGTACCAACGGGACTGCGCATTGCATTGCCCGAGGGTTATGAAGCACAGGTGCGTCCACGCTCAGGACTTGCACTGAAACATGGCATCACATTGCTTAATACTCCTGGTACGATTGATGCTGATTATCGTGGCGAAATAGGCGTGATAATGGTAAATCTCTCAACCGAACCTTTTACTATTGCCGATGGTGAACGCATCGCACAGTTAGTTATTGCTCGTTATGAACAAGCTGAGTGGTTAGAGACAGATGCGCTCGACGAAACTGAACGAGGTGAAGGCGGCTTCGGACATACAGGTAAACAATAATTGGGGAACCCCTATTCAAAAGTCTGTCTTAACAAACACACACCTTCAAAAAAGGATTTTGAACATCGTTTTCCTAAAACATTGACACAGCAAACAAACATATTATTACATAGTAAGCCAACGATAGCCCACAGCCATCGTTGGTTATTGGTGCTTTGTGCAATCGTGTCATTGTTGTTAGTCAGTGCTTGTCACACTGCCAAGCATGTGCAAAAGTCAGAGTCGCGCAAGGAGGCAACAGCTCATGTACCTAAACATCTATTATCGCGTGCACAGCAGTGGCGTTACAACGAGTTGTTTCTCGAAGCAATTCGTCAAAAAGAGGCAGGGCATATTAGTGCAGAACACGAGTTGCTTGATGCAGCACTAAAAATAAATCCGTTAGCTTCTGAGGCACTTTATGAAATGGGACTCCTAAAGTTATCGTATACCATGTATTCTGATAGCGTTGGACGAGCCATGGGCGACTCACTGTTACGTTTGGCAGTAGAAAAAGAACCATTCAACCCCTATTACAAGGAAACGTTAGCCACCTATTTAGCCAATAGTGCAAACTATCGTGAAGCGATAGAATTGTATGAGGAATTGGCAGACGAAAAAGAAACCAACGAAACGCTAAGCACCCTAATATGGCTTTACAAAACCAGTGGAGACTATGCAGGTGCCATTCGTACCATCGACCGTTTAGAGCGCATAGAGGGACGTAGTGAACAACTCAGCCTTGAAAAGTTTCAAACCTACTTGGCAATGAAGGACGATGAGCATGCCTATCAAGCCATCGAGGACCTTTGTGCAGAATATCCCTACGACTTGCGCTATCGTGTGCTGCTTGGCGACCTTTATGACCAAAATGGTTATCATGAGCAAGCATTGCTTATCTATAAGGACGTACTTGCTGCAGAACCCGATAACAGCTATGCGCAAATATCCTTATTAGCCTACTACAAGGCAGCTGAGGCGGACTCGCTCTATTTAGATTTGTTGCACCGCGTAGTGCTTAATCCGCGTACGCAAACAGCAGCTCGCATCGAAGCCATGCGAGGTTATGCTGAAGACAACATACGTCGTAGAGCAGACTCCACTGAGGTGTTGCAACTATTTAACCAAGCTTTAGCGCAACCGCAGGAAAATCGTGATATGGCAGAACTAAAGGCTTATTACGTAAGCGAACGTCGCATGCCAACCGACTCACTCCTTGCAGCCATGCGCACCATTCTGAGCATCGAACCCGACTATACCACAGCACGTTTACAAGAGTTGCTCATTATGTTGCAGCGCGACAGTATGCAGCAAGTGGCAAAAATATGTCGTGAAGGTGAACTTTATGATCCTACCGAGGTAACATTTTATTATTACGAGGGTACAGCACTCTATCGTTTGGGCAAGGACTTTGATGCCATACGTTGTCTGCAAAAGGGTACCGACCGTATTGATGAAAGCACCGACCGACAGTTGGCTTCCGACATTTATGCTTTGTTAGGCGATGTGTTGCACAGCAACCACCTAAAGGAGGAGGCATACATAGCCTATGACCATGCTTTAGAGTATAATGAGTTAAACCTCTTGTGCCTAAACAACTATGCTTATTTTTTAGGCATGGATGGGCAGCAACTTGATAAGGCAGAGCGCATGAGTCGCATCACGGTTGAAGCTGAAGGCACAGACCCTACTTATCTCGACACGTATGCGTGGATACTTTATTTAAAGAAAGACTATGTGCAAGCGCGTGAGTACATACGCGAGGCTATACGTTTGACTGAGGAAACTGAAGCAAACGCATCCATCTTTGAACATGCAGGCGACATTGCTTATCGTTGTGGCGATCGTAACCAAGCTTTGGTATATTGGAAGAAAGCCTTGTCGCTAACACGCGACCGCTCGGCACGACGCAATGTGCAACGCAAAGTCTGGCGACGTAGACTTTAGTTTTAGTGTGGTTCTAAAAACTCTGATTTTTCAAACATCCCAAAAGCAAATCAACTGACAAAAAGGGGGCTTCCTTAATAGATAAGCCACCTTCTTAAAAAAATACGCAAAATGAAACAACTCCTATATATATGTCTCGTAGTGCTGGCTTTTACAGCTTGTCGCTCGAGCAAGAACATAGAAAAAAGCAAGTTACCTTCAACCACCACAACAACCGAGGTATCACGTGTAAAGGCAGCACAAGCTGCTGCAGCCTTGGCTTATACCCAAAAGGTGGTGTCGCATAAGGTAAATAGTCAGTGCATCAGTGCCAATGCTAAGGTACGCATCACAGGCATGGGGGGCAAAGATCTGAGTGCCAATGGCAAGTTGCAGATGAAGCGCAACCAAATGGTACGCATCTCATTGCGTATGTTAGGATTCGAAGTGGGCGTAATGGAGTTTACACCCACCGATGTATTGGTTATCGACCGTTTCAACAAGCAATATGTGCGTGCTGCCTACAACGAAGTAGGCTTTTTGCGTCAAGCAGGACTTGATTTCTATTCGCTTCAAGCCTTGTTTTGGAATGAACTCTTCTTGCCAGGACAACATCAGCTCACAGCGTCCGACCTTAAACGCTTCACGCTCGAGCAAACTCAGCAAACCACGGTGCTTGTGCCCACAGGTACCCCTCGGCTTACTTACCGTTTCATAACCGATGCACACACCGAAACCTTGCGTCGTTTGCAAGTGTTGGGTAAGAGGGCAACCGATAAGGGTGAGTTTGCCTTTAACTACGACCAATTTCAGCAATTTGGTGGCAAACAATTTCCCACGCAGTTGCAGTTGGCTGTGAGTGGAACAGGCAAGGACGTAAGTTTAGGCATCAGTTTGTCATCGTTAAAAACAAATGCTGACTTCGACACTACTGGCACCAAACTGTCAAGCAAATACACCCGTCGCTCTGCTGCCGAAGTGCTTAGCAAATTGGGCTTGTTATAAGGGTGGTTCATATCCCGATGAACCAAAAATCATCTAACTCCCCCAAAAACCTCATAAAAGCAGCCCCAAACATCTCTCTCTATAAAAAAGAAAATCAAAAGGTCACAACAAAATGGCTCGCATCGTTTATACACTCATCTGCATGTTGCTGGTTTGCATGGCATTGCCTGCACAAACCAACAAAAAGATACGTTCTTTGCAAAGACAGCAGACTACGTTGAAACAAAACATAGCCTCGCAAGAAAAAATGCTGAAGACAACCAAAAAGGATGTCAACTCACAATTAGCCAACTTGCAGGTTATCAATGTGCAGATTGAGGGACAACAAAAGTATGTAAATGGCATACATGCTGAACTCACTGAACTTGCCACAACCATCAAGGGGCTTGAGCAACAACTGCGTTTGCTTGAGCAAGACTTGGCAGTGTGTAAACGACGTTATCAGCGCTCGGTGTCCTATATGTTTCGCAAGCGTAACATGGTGTCGAAGTGGCAATTCATACTTTCTGCCAAAGACTTCCGACAAATGTATCGTCGATTGCGCTATATGTCAAGCTTTAGTCGTTACCAGCGTGCACAAGCTGAGGTTATTCGGCAAAAAGAACAGCAAGTACAAGCAAAGCGCAATGAACTTTTAGGGGTAAAAACCGAAAAGAACCGCCTCTTTAGTGAGGGGCAAGCCGAAACGCGCAAATTGCAAGGACAGCAAAAGGAACGACAGAATGTGGTGAACGAGCTTAACAAAAAGCAAAAGGAACTGCAAGCCTCTATTGTCCAACAACGCAAAAAAGCTGCAGCACTCAATGCACGCATCGACCAACTTATTCAACAAGAAATAGCTGCTGCCGAGCGTCGTCGTAAAGCAGAAGCCGAACGTCGTCGTAAAGCTGAAATTGCACGTCAAGCTCGTCTTAAGGCACAACGCGAACAGGCTGCTCGCGAAAAAGCATCTCGCGAACGTGCCGAAGCACGACGCAAAGCAGAAGCCGAACGCAAAGAGGCTGCTGAACGTCGCAACGCTTCAAGAAATTTGGCTTCTTCCAAAACAAAGAGTAGCCATACAAGTAAAAAGAATACACGTCGTGTAACTCCCAAACCAGTGCCCGAGGTTGAAGAAAGACCCATCTTTAACGAGGCAGACAATGCCGATCGTGCATTGAATAGCTCGTTTGCAGCCAATCGGGGCAGATTGTCCATGCCTATTACCGGAGGCTATGCCATTACGCGCCACTATGGTTCATACAACGTGGCAGGACTTAAGGGCGTGCAGCTCGATAGTAAGGGCATTAACATTACGGGACATCCAGGAGCACAAGCACGCGCCGTGTTTAAGGGTGAGGTCACAGCCATCTTTAGTTACAGTGGCATGTACAATGTCATCGTGCGTCATGGTTCATACATGTCGGTCTATTGCAATCTGTCGTCCGTGTCAGTGCGTAATGGTCAACATGTTGAGGCTCGACAAACCTTAGGCTCTGTAGCCAGAGATGCTTCGGGTAACTGTACGCTTCACTTCCAACTCCGTAAAGAAACCGCCAAGTTGAATCCAGAAGCTTGGCTCGCACGTTAAAGGGTGCATTGAGGGCATTGGTTTTAAGCACACAGTGCCACCCAATTTACATAGAAATATAATAAGCACATAGTAAGCACACATAATAAGCACATTAAAATGGTAAAAGATAATTGGAAACAAAAGGGCTATGTTGACGAGCCCGTGCCGCAAGGCGTAGACCTCAAGGCCGAAATTCGCCGCATGTGCAAGGAAAAGAACGCCATTATCCTGGCACACTACTACACAGAAGGCGTGCTTCAAGACATTGCCGATTTTGTAGGCGACAGTTTAGGACTTGCACAGCAGGCAGCAAAGACCGATGCCGACATCATTGTGATGTGCGGTGTGCACTTTATGGGCGAGACCAATAAAATTCTTTGTCCTAACAAAAAGGTACTCGTCCCCGATTTAAATGCCACTTGTTCGCTTGCCGAGAGCTGTCCCGCCGATGCGTTTAAGAAGTTTGTTGAGGAACACCCCGACCATCAAGTAATTTCATACGTTAACACCACAGCAGCAGTTAAGGCTCTAACCGATGTGGTGGTAACATCAAGCAATGCCAAGAAGATTGTCGAAACCTTCCCCAAGGATGCCAAACTTATCTTTGGTCCCGACCACAACTTGGGCAGTTACATCAACTCGGTAACAGGCAGAAATATGTTGCTTTGGAATGGTGGTTGCCATGTTCACGAGCGTTTCTCAGTTGAAAAGCTTGTGGAGTTAAAACACGAACATCCCCAAGCCAAAGTACTTGTACACCCCGAATGTCGTGGTGCAGTAGTTAAGTTGGCTGATGTTGTAGGTTCTACAGCAGCATTGCTCAACTATGCCGTAGCATCTCCTTGCGACACCTTCCTTGTGGTAACAGAAAGTGGCATTCTTCACGAAATGCAGAAGAAATGTCCCGAAAAGAACTTCATTCCTGTTCCGCCCGACGATAGCACCTGCGGTTGTAACGAGTGCAACTTTATGCGCCTCTGCACCCTCGAGAAGGTTTATAACACCCTTCGCTACGAATGGCCCGAAATTGATGTTCCTGCCGATGTAGCAGCTCAAGCTATAAAGCCTATTGAGCGTATGCTTGAACTGAGCAAGTAAATATGATAGTTGTTTTTGAGCAAGACTACCTGAAGGAACTCTATGAACAAGGAGTTGCAAAGAAAAAGAAATACAGATTTCAACCTCAGGTAGTAAAGAATTATCAAAACTGTATCAAGATTCTTATAAAAGCGAAGCAAATAGAAGATTTATTTCCAATCAAATCTTTGAATTATGAAAGTTTGAAAGGAAGTAAAAAAGGAATATCTTCTATTCGTGTAAATAATCAGTATAGAATAGAATTTAGGGTTTCTCAAATCGATGGGAATTCTGTTCTGACGCTTTGTAATATTCTTGAATTATCCAATCATTACCGCTAAAATAAAGTCGTATGATAACCATACCAGGGATAGATTCGCAAATGATAGCGAACAATTTGACACCTTCAATTGTTTCGCCACCAGGTGACTTGCTTATTAGTGAACTTGATGAGCGTGGCATAAGTATTGACCAATTTTCAAAACTTACAGGGATAAAAGCAGAAACTATTACGGCAATAGTTCAGGGAGACGAGGCCATAACCCCAGCGTTTGCCCTTATTTTTGAAGCTGCGCTTGGCATAAGTGCAGATTTATGGATGAGTTTGCAAGCCGATTTCGACATGCAGAATGCTAAACGCAATCCATCTTTTATGGATCGTCTCAAGACAATACGTAAAATTGCTGCGGTTTTATAAACGTAACCTATGAGCATCAATCAACGAATAGCTACACTGCGCCAATGGATGGCAGAACAGTGTGGCAGTCAATGTGGCAGTAATTGGGCATACGTTGTGCCAACTGCCGACCCACATAACAACGAATACATACCATCCCATTGGATGTGTCGCGAATGGCTCACGGCATTTAATGGCTCGGCAGGCATTGCTGTGGTTACTGCCACACAAGCAGCCCTTTGGACCGACTCTCGCTATTGGCTTCAAGCAGCCGAGCAATTGGCAGACACTCCCTTCATTTTGATGAAAGAGGGAGAAGAAGGCGTGCCTAATGTAACAGCTTGGCTCCAAGCACAAGGCATCAAGCAATTTGCTGGTCCGGCAGACATGATATCGTGTCAAATGGTTGACGATTATCGTGCCGAAGGGATTGAATATATGGCATTGCCCGATGCTTTCGATGCGTTATGGACGGAGCGTCCCGCCCTTCCTGCACAACCCATTGTGGTTTACAATCCACTTTATGCAGGTCGTTCGGCAACCGAAAAGTTAGCAACTTTAGCCACATGGTTTGATGAGGCTGCAACAACCAAGGCTGAGGCTTATCTCATCAACGACCTTGCAGACATTGCTTGGCTGCTCAATTTGCGTGGAAGTGACATAGCCTACAATCCTGTGTTTGTGGCATACCTTATATATAATAAGGAGTCGCGCAAGTTCACACTCTTTACGCATGCCGAAACACTTACAGCCGAAGCGCAGCAAGCTTTAGCCTTAGCCAAAGTAAGTGTGGCCCCTTATGCAGACGCTGCAAATTATGTGGCACAACATCCCACCGCTATCGACCCAGCTATGGCAACCATACATTTGTGCCAAAGCAACCCTTGTGCAGCCTTGCATTACACCTCACCCATTGAGATGTGGCGAGCCATTAAGTGCGAAGCCGAAGCCGAAGGTATGCGACAAGCCATGTTGCGCGATGGTGTAGCAATGGTTCGTTTTTTGCGTTGGCTTGATGAGCGCATGGAGGCAGGCGAGGAGGTAACCGAACTCAGTGTTGATGAAAAATTAACTGCTTTGCGTGCCGAACAACCAGGCTTTAAGGAATTGAGTTTTGGCACCATTGCCGCTTGTGGTGCTCATGGCGCAATCGTACACTACGAGGCAGACCGTCGCACCAATGTGCGTTTGCCACAACATGGTTTACTCTTGCTCGATAGTGGTGCGCAATACGACTGTGGCACAACCGACATTACCCGTACCATCGCTCTTGGTAACCTCACAGCCGAGGAGCGTCACGTCTACACCTTGGTGCTAAAAGGACACTTGCGCCTTGACAATTTGCATTTCCCCGATGGCACAACAGGTTTGCAATTAGACCTTGCAGCTCGTCAGGACATGTGGGCAGCAGGCTACGACTTTGGTCACGGAACAGGTCATGGAGTAGGTGCAGCCCTTTGTGTACACGAAGGTCCACACCAAATTCGTAAAAACGTGCGTCCTTGCACGCTCATTCCTTTCCGAGCAGGCATGACCATCACCAACGAACCTGGTATTTACGTAGAAGGACGCTTTGGAGTACGCATTGAAAATACACTTCTTTGTGTTCCCAGTCAGCAAACAGCCTTCGGTCGTTTCTTGCGTTTCGAAACACTCACACTTTGTCCTTACGACTTGCGTGCAGTAGACCAGTCGTTGCTTACACCAGACGAGATAGAGCAAATCAATGCCTATCATCTCCATGTGCATCGTAGCCTAATGCCACTGCTCACCGATGAAGCAGACAAAATATGGCTGGCACGCGCTACGGCAGCTATGGAGTAAGTATGCAGGGGTACAATAAAGCCCTACTATACTCTTTTACATTAAAATTACAAAATAATGGAAACAACAAGACAACAAAAGATATCACGTCTCATTCAAAAAGAATTGAGCGACATTTTTCAAAAACAGACACAAGGCACACATGGTGTGTTGGTGTCAGTGAGCGCAGTGCGCATCAGTCCCGACCTCAGCATAGCACGAGGCTATCTTAGCATTTTCCCTTCCGAACGTTCGCAAGAGATACTTGCTAACATCAATGCCAATGCGCGTCAAATACGTTTTGAACTCGGAACACGCGTACGTCACCAGTTGCGCATCATCCCAGAATTAAAGTTCTTTATAGACGATTCGCTCGACTATCTCGATCACATCGACTCCTTGCTTAAAGGCGATGAAACCTCAGCCGAGGGTCGTGCAGCAGAAACCGACTCAAATACTGAGCCCAATGCTTAGTTCGTGGCGTTTGCCCCTCTTCTTTGCTCGTCGCTATTTATTTTCGCGTAAAAGGGTAGGAGCCATTAACATCATCTCGGGCATCTCAGTGGCAGGCGTAGCTTTTGGCACGGCGGCCTTGTTGTGTACGCTCAGCGTGTTCAATGGTTTTCGCGACCTTATAGGTTCGCTCTACACCACCTTCGACCCACAAATTGAGGTTGTGCCTACGCAAGGCAAGTTTGCCACAGCCGACGACCCTGCTTTGGCAAAAATGCGTGCCTTGCCCGAGGTCGAAGCCTCTTCATTTTGTTTAGAAGACAATGCCCTTATACTTTTTCGTGGACGTCCAACCGTCATCATGCTCAAGGGCGTTGACGATAATTTCGACCGCGTAACAGGCATACGCTCCATCCTTTACGGCACAGGCAGCTATCAGTTGCATCGGGCAGGAATTAACTATGCCATTCCTGGCATTGGTTTGGCAAGTACAATGGGAGGCATAGATTTTGGTACACTGCAAATTTGTGCACCCCGAAAAGGCGAACGAGTTAATTTGGCAAATCCTGGCGAGAGTTTTAATGCCGACGATGTAACCTCGCCTAAGGTATGTTTTGATGTAAAACAGCGCCGTTACGACGAGAACTATCTTATCACCTCTTTAGCTTTTGCGCAAGGGCTATTTGAGCAACTAGGTTGCATCACGGGGCTTGAACTTAAATTGCGTCCCACAGCCGATACTGAGCATGTAAAAGCTCGCATGCAGCAAATAGCAGGTCAGCGTTTCAAGGTGTTGAATCAGTTAGAACAGCAACAGGAGGTGTTCAATGTCATGAACATCGAGAAGATGATGGCATACCTTTTCCTCACCTTCATTTTGCTCGTAGCATGTTTCAACATCATTGGCTCTGTTTCCATGCTAATCATTGACAAGCGTGGTGATGTGCAAACACTTCGCAATTTGGGTGCGAGCGACAAACTCATTTTCCGCATATTCCTTTACGAAGGTCGTTTCATTGCGGTGGTAGGTGCCATTATAGGCACGCTCATCGGTTTAGGTTTATGTTGGTTGCAGCAAATGTTTGGCTTTATCAAATTGGGAGGTTCGGCAGGCAATTTCATCATCGATGCTTATCCTGTGAGCATTCATGCCACCGACATAGCTTTGGTTTTTGCCACTGTTATTGTCGTAGGTTTTGTGGCAGTGTGGTATCCCGTGAAGTATCTCAGCAAACGCTTTTTAAATGATTGAGTGCTTCTATTTGTTTCACGCGCCAGCCTTACTCCGTTAGGGGTGAGGCTGGCGCGTGAAGTGTAAATGATAGCTTTTGGAATCGTCTGTATTGATAGTATAGACTAATTTTGAAAACCTACTTAAGTATTACAAGCTATTGAAGCTACGCGATGAGGAGGTATTTATGGAAATTCAAAAAAATAATTTATGAACATTTGTGGCTCATTGATGGATATTTATGACGACTCTAACCGCGAAGCGCAAATATAAATATTTATGACTGCCATTCAATCTCTATTGCCATGATATCTTGTCTTGTTTATAAGGGTTATTGAAGCGTATGGATAAAGAATGTAGCATTACTTAGTCGTCCAGCCTATTGCTGGACGACGATTTATATCAATATACTTTGCCTTTTAATATATATTACTTTGTCGTCCAGCCTATTGCTGGACGATAGGAGCAAACAATATAATGAAGTATTTTAAACTTATCTGATAAAGGTTAGATTAAACTCTTAGTGGTCTTCAAGTAATGTTCAAAAAATAACTTCCGCAGAAATAGGTAGTAATTTTTCATTAGAA
>OBIB01000233.1_pt1 | contig 22443 bp, 19 predicted proteins | sample 1496261 | NCBI WGS metagenome assembly OBIB01 (sample SAMN05065771, study PRJEB22554) | human gut metagenome | biome: ENVO:2100002; feature: ENVO:00000062; material: ENVO:00002003 | host: Homo sapiens | place: USA
ATATTATATAATAAGGTGCAAAGTTAGCTCAAATTGGTGACAATTCAAAATAATATAGCTTTTTTTATATATTTATTATGATTTTGGGCTCGACTTATTAAAAAAATGTGTACCTTTGCACCCGAAAAAGATGTTGTAGAGCAGAAAAAGGCTCGAAAACGTGAACATAGATAATAATAAATATAAATAAAAAGATAAGAAATACATAATGATTAAGGCAGCTTTATTCGATCTGGATGGCGTGGTTTTCGAGACAGAATCACAGTATTCCATCTTCTGGGGAATGATAGGAAGAGAGTATCATCCGGAAATTCCTGACTTCGAGTATAGAATCAAGGGCCAAACTCTGGTACAAATCTACGATAAGTACTTCTCTGATGATTCTGTCTTCGCTCATATCGAAGGCTATACCGACCCGAAATCAGAACAGGACAAGATTACGGCTCGACTCAATGAGTTTGAGCAGAATATGAAGTATCCGTATATTCCGGGCGTAGAGAACTTCATCAAAGAGTTGAAGCAGAATGGCGTAAAGTGCGCTGTAGTAACGAGTAGCAATATTCAGAAGATGCTCAATGTGTATAAGCAGCACCCTGAGTTCAAGAGCTACTTCGACCGTGTGCTGACCAGCGAGGACTTCGCCAAGAGCAAGCCGGATCCAGACTGCTATCTCAAGGGTGCTGCCTGCTTCGGCGCGCAGCCATCGGAGTGCGTGGGTCTGGAAGACAGCTTCAATGGCTTGAAGGCGGTGCGTGCGGCAGGAGCGTTCACCCTCGGACTCGCCACCACCAATTCTGTGGAATCCATCGCCCCTTACAGCGACTACGTGATTCCGGACTACGAAGGCTTCACCTTTGCCGACTTAGTGAAAATCGTTGATAATTACAAAAAATAAATAATCATGGGATATTTATCTACAGATAAGAAGAAAATTACAACCAAGACGTTTGCCGAGATGAAGGCGGCAGGCGAGAAGGTGACGATGCTTACAGCTTATGACTTTACTACTGCAGGCATTCTGGATGCAGCAGGCATTGATAGTATCTTGATTGGCGATTCGGCCAGCAACGTGATGGCGGGTAATGCTGATACCTTGCCTATCACCGTAGACCAGATGATTTACCATGCCCGCAGCGTGGCACGTGCCTGCAAGCATGCCTTTGTGGTATGCGATATGCCGTTCGGCAGTTATCAGATCAGCAAGGAGGAAGCATTGCGCAACGCTTGCCGCATGATGAAGGAGACGGGTGTGGATGCCCTGAAGCTCGAAGGTGGAGTGGAGATTGCTGATACCGTCAAGGCGATGGTAGATGCCGGTATTCCGGTGCATGGTCATCTGGGATTGACCCCACAGAGCGTGAACAAGTTTGGCGGCTACGGCATCCGTGCCAAGGAAGAGGCTGAGGCACAGAAGCTCATCAGCGATGCCATCGCCCTGGATAAGGCAGGTGTTTTTGCCATCGTTCTGGAAAAGGTTCCTGCTAAGTTGGCGGCTGAAGTAACACGTCAGGTAAAAGCCGTAACTATCGGTATTGGAGCGGGTAACGGATGCGACGGTCAAGTGCTGGTTTATGCTGATGCGCTGGGAATGACCCAGGGTTTCAAACCTAAGTTCCTGCGCCACTTCGCCCAGGTAGGCGAGGAGATGCAGAAAGGCGTGAAGGCTTACATCGATGCTGTTAAGAGCACAGAATATCCAAGTGTAGAGGAGAGTTATTAGTTTTAAATTGGTTATGGATACACAAAATACACCCATACACGTGAAATTGTGGCATCGTGACTTCTGGCGGCTCTGCTTTGCCAACCTGCTGCTGATGACGAGTGTCTATATGCTTATCATCGGCATACCTTATTTTATGACAAAAGAAGGTTATCGCCCTTGGCAGGTTGGTGTTGTGATGGGAGGCTACGGCTTGGGCATCTTTCTGCTGGGCGGCTTCTGCTCCTATCTGGTGCAGCGCTATCGCCGCAACCGGGTATGCCAGTTTTCCATCTGCTGCGTAGCCATCTGTCTCGTTGTCCTCTATTATCTGGATGCCTTCTGGAACATCAAGTTCGGGTTCGAGGTGCTAGTGGCGATGCGGGTGGTGCTGGGTGCCTTCCTGGGGTTGGCTCAGATGACGCTTGCCAGTACGCTGGTGATAGATACCTGCGAATCTTTCCAGCGCACGGAGGCGAACTACATCACCTCCTGGTTTGCCCGTTTCTCCATTGCTACGGGTCCCGTGCTGGTGTGGCTTATTTGCATTTTTCTGAATATGTACCTCATCTTCCCGGTGGCTTCTCTCTTGGCACTGGGTGCTCTGGTGCTGGTTTCCCAGGTAAAGTTTCCTTTCAAGGCACCCGCTGATCACATGCCGCTTTTCAGCTCCGACCGCTTCTTCCTGCCTCAGGGAATCCCGCTGTTTGTCAACATCGTACTGATAATGGCAAGTGCAGGAATGTATTTTGCCATTCCGCATAATCTGACGGTTTATCTGATGTTGCTGGCAGGTCTGTTGCTGGCGGTGATTGCAGAGAAATATGTCTTTGCTGATGCCGACCTGAAAAGCCAGGTTATCGTGGGACTGATATTGATAGGTGCGGCAGAGTTCGTGTCGCTGAACGACCAAGACTTTGCTGTAGAAGTACTTGTACCCGTGTTGCTGGGCTTGGGAATGGGTATCATTGGCAGCCGTTTCCTGCTTTTCTACATCAAGCTGGCCAAGCATTGCCAGCGTGGAACGAGCACCAGTTCCTTCTTCCTGGCATGGGAGTTGGGTATAACTCTGGGCATAGCTCTGGGCTACGTGCTTCTGAATACTACTTGGCAGCATCTTCCCAGTGAGCACAGCATCATCTTCAACCCTACCATCCACGAGTTGCTTCATCCAGGCATGATACTCACAGGATTGTCGCTAATCTTGTATAATTTCTTAGTACATCCCTGGTATATGAAGCATCGCAACCGCTAGTGTTTGTATCATTTCCAACCATTCTCATATATGATATTTTGTTTAAGATTCATATTATATATGGGAATGGTTTCTTTAAAATACGGGAGTGGTTTCATTAAAAGTTTCTAAAAATAGCTTTTGTGAAACATTTTTAATATTATTTAGTTTGCTTTATTCGCTTTTGTGCTCATAATTCAGTACTTTTGCGTTTGGTTTAAGGGTGAGGGTGTAAGAAGACACCCAAATTCCCTGCAAAAGTTGAATTAAACGTAAAATAATATTATAAGAATTATGGCAGAAGCTATTGATATCCGTGAATTGAATATCCGGATTGAACAACAGAGTCAGTTCGTTACCAACCTGGTAATGGGCATGAACAAGGTCATCGTGGGTCAGAAGCACCTCGTTGACTGTCTCCTCATCGGTCTTCTCTCTGATGGTCACATCTTGCTCGAAGGTGTGCCGGGCTTGGCGAAGACACTCGCAATCAAGACATTGTCACAGCTGGTCAGTGCAGACTATAGCCGCATACAGTTTACACCCGATTTGTTGCCTGCCGACGTGGTGGGAACGCAGATCTATTCGCAGAAAGACGAGGCCTTCCATGTAAAGCGTGGTCCGGTGTTCGCCAACTTCGTTCTGGCTGATGAGATCAACCGTGCGCCTGCCAAAGTGCAGAGTGCCTTGCTTGAGGCGATGCAGGAACATCAGGTTACCATCGGCGAGCAGACATTCAAACTGCCTAATCCGTTCCTGGTGATGGCTACCCAGAACCCGGTGGAGCAGGAGGGAACCTATCAGTTGCCAGAGGCGCAGGTAGACCGTTTCCTTCTCAAGGTCATCATCGACTATCCTACCATCGAGGAAGAGAAGCTCATCATCCGTGAGAATATCCAGGGCGGTCTGCCAACCGTTACTCCTGTAACCACAGCAGAGGAAATCCTGAAGGCACGCAGCATCGTAAACGAGGTTTATATCGACGAGAAGATTGAGCAGTATATTGCCGACATCGTCTTCGCCACCCGTTATCCCGACCGTTACGGCTTGGGCGACTTGAAGGATATGATTACCTTCGGCGGCAGTCCTCGTGCCAGCATCTCGCTTGCCAAGGCAGCCCGTGCCTACGCCTTCATCAAGCATCGCGGTTATGTGATTCCAGAAGATGTGCGTGCCGTGGCTCACGATGTGCTCCGCCACCGCATCGGTCTCTCTTATGAGGCTGAGGCGAGCGAAATCACCAGCGAGGAAATCGTTAGCCGCATCATCAACAAGGTGGAGGTGCCTTGATCAATTAATAGTTTATAGTTAATAGTTAATAGATTAGGATTTTGGATACACAAGATATCTTAAAGAAGGTTCGGAAGATTGAGATCAAGACTCGCGGATTGAGCCAGAATATCTTCGCAGGCCAGTATCACTCAGCCTTCAAGGGCAGGGGAATGGCCTTTGCTGAAGTGCGCGAATACCAGTATGGCGACGACGTGAGAGACATCGACTGGAACGTGACAGCCCGTTTTCATCGCCCTTTCGTCAAGGTGTTCGAGGAGGAGAGAGAGCTCACCGTCATGTTGCTCGTGGATGTGAGTGGCTCGCTCGACTTCGGTACGATGCGCCAGATGAAGCGCGACCTGGCAACCGAGATTGCTGCCACCTTGGCCTTCAGTGCCATTCAGAACAACGACAAGATAGGTGTCATCTTCTTTTCCGACAGAATTGAGAAGTATATCCCGCCCAAGAAGGGAAGAAAGCATATCCTCTATATCATCCGGGAGATGCTCGACTTCCATCCTCAGAGCCAGCGCACCGACATCGGCTGCGCCCTGGAATACTTCACCCGCGTGATGAAGCGCCACTGCACCGCCTTTCTCATCAGCGACTTCTACGACCAGAAGGATTACCAGCATGCCCTGCAGATTGCCAATCAGAAGCATGATGTGGTGGGCATCCAGGTATACGACCCTCGCGGAAAGCAGTTGCCCGATGTGGGATTGATCAAGGTGGTGGATGCCGAGACGGGACACGAGATGTATATCGATACCAGTTCGAAGAAGCTGAGAATAGCGCATGCCCAGAATTGGCTGCGACGCCAGGACCAGCTGCGCCAGCTCTTTGCCAAGAGCAAGGTAGACTGGACTTCGATAGCGACCAACGAGGATTTCTCCAAGTCGCTCCTGACACTGTTCAAACAAAGAGGATAAATTAAGGAAGAATGAAGAATGAAAATTAAGAATATCATATTGACGATGGCGCTGATGGGCTGCTCGGGACTGGCTTTCGGTCAGACCGTGGAGCAGCGCATCGACTCCTTGCAGATGCTCATCGGACAGCAGACCATCCTGCACCTCAAGGCTACCGCCCCAAAGGGCGCCAAGGTGGTGATGCCATCCTTCAAGCCGCAAGACCAGATTATTCCTGGCATCGAGGTGGTGGAGCAGAAGGGGGATACATCGCAGGTGGGCGACGACCAGATGGTGGTGAGCCGCGACTATACCATCACCTCCTTTGACGAGAAGGTGTATGCCATCCCGGCACTCAATGTGAAGATAGACGGCAAGAGCTTCCACGGCAATCCCCTGGCGCTGAAGGTGCTCACGGTGCCCGTGGATACGGTGCATCCCAACCAGTTCTATCCTCCCAAGACGGTGCAGGATAACCCATTCCTCTGGAGTGAATGGAGCTTCGCCTTCTGGTTGAGCCTTCTGATGATAATCATCTGTGGCGCAATGCTCTATCTGCGCAACCGACTGAAGAAGAACAAGCCTATCATCACACGCATCCGCATCATCAAGCGGGTTCCTGCCCATGAGAAGGCACTGAAGGAAATCAACGACATCAAGCAGCATCACACCACATCCAACCAGGAAACCCAGAAGGAGTACTACACCCATCTGACCAATGCGCTGCGCGGATATATCGTGAGCCGGTTCGGATTCAATGCGATGGAGATGACCAGTTCAGAGATTATCGACAACCTGCGGGCTGCGGGTGACCAGAAGATGATAGACGAGTTGAGAATGCTCTTCTCCACCGCCGATCTCGTGAAGTTTGCCAAGTATGAGATTCCGATGAACGAGAACGATGCCAACCTGGTGAACGCCATCAACTTCATCGACCAGACGAAGACCGATGAGCAGCCTAAGGAAGAGAAGATAGTTCCTACGCTCAGCAGCGAAGACCAGAAGAGTCAGCAGCAGCGCCGCCTCATCAAGACCCTGCTCTGGGTGGGAGGCTTCAGCGTAGCCGGCATCCTGGGCTATATCATCTACCAGGTAGCCATGCTCGTGATGTAACAGCCTTGCTCGTAATAAGATGACTCATCTCGTTGATGTAACTTTATAAAATAAAAAAAGAAAAATGGAATTTGCAAGTAAAGCATATTTTCTGCTGCTCCTGCTGCTGATACCTTATATATTATGGTATTTCCTGAGCAGGAAGAAGAGCGAGCCAACGATGCGCATGAGCGATACCAGAATGTATCAGTTTGCGCCCAAGAGCCTGCGCGTGCGACTCATCCATCTGCCGATGGTGCTGAGATGCATTGCCTTCGTGCTCATCGTTTGCGCCATGGCCCGTCCGCAGACGCATTATTCTTGGGACAACAAGACAGTGGAGGGCATCGATATCATGCTTGCCATGGACGTTTCTACCTCCATGCTTGCCGAGGATCTGAAGCCTAACCGCATGGAGGCGGCGAAGGATGTGGCCAACGAGTTTATCTCGGGCCGTCCTACCGACAACATCGGATTGACCATCTTTGCGGGCGAGGCGTTCACCCAGTGCCCGATGACCACCGACCACGCCAGTCTGCTGCGCCTGTTGCAGGATACAAGAACCGATATTGCCGCCCGCGGACTCATTGACGACGGTACCGCAGTGGGCATGGGTCTGGCGAATGCCGTGAGCCGACTGAAGGACTCCAAGTCGAAGAGCAAGGTGGTAATCCTGCTTACGGATGGAAGTAACAACATGGGCGACATCTCGCCGATGACTGCAGCCGAAATAGCCAAGAGCTATGGCATCCGAGTCTACACCATCGGCGTGGGCACCAACAAGGTGGCACCTTATCCAATGCCGGTGGCAGGAGGCGTGCAGTATGTCAACATCCCTGTGGAGATTGATACGCAGACGCTTAACGACATTGCGCAGACCACCGACGGAAACTTCTATCGTGCTACCAACAATGCCGAACTGAAGAAGATTTATCGGGATATTGATAAACTGGAGAAATCGAAGTTCAATGTGAAGCATTTCGCCAAGCGCTATGAGGCGTATCAGCCATTCGCCCTTGCCGCCCTGCTGATATTGCTGGTAGAGATTCTGCTCCGCATCACCTGGCTCCGCCGTATCCCTTAAAAGGAGAAGATTTCTCAACGAAGAGAAAGACTTCCTGGTATCGATAAGATTTACAGGGTGTTGACTTGATGGAATTAAAGAAATAATATAAATATAACCATGTTAAGATTTGAAGATCCCGCATTTCTCTGGCTGTTGTGGGTGATACCGGCGCTGGTGCTGGTTCGCCTGATAGGTTGGAGAAGGAGAAGGGCAAAGCTCAGAAAGTTGGGTGACCCCGAGTTGCTCAAGCAGCTGATGCCCCACATATCTAAATACCGCCCCACGGTGAAGTTCGTGCTGATGCTCGCAGCCTTGGCATTGCTCATCGTGATGGTGGCACGCCCGCAGATGGGCAGCAAGATTTCTAACGAGAAGCGAAATGGCATCGAAACCATGATCTGTCTCGATATCTCCAATTCCATGCTTGCCGAAGATGTGGCTCCGTCACGTCTCGACAAGAGCAAGATGCTGATAGAGAATCTGGTTGATAACTTCACCAACGATAAGATTGGTCTCATCGTCTTCGCAGGCGATGCCTTCGTACAGTTGCCTATCACCAGCGACTACGTTTCTGCCAAGATGTTCCTGCAGAACATTTCCCCTGGTCTCATCCAGACCCAGGGCACCAACATCGGACAGGCCATCAGCCTCGCCACCAAGAGCTTCACCCAGCAAGACAACGTGGGCAGGGCCATCATCGTGATTACGGATGGCGAAAACCACGAAGAGGGTGCACAGGAGGCTGCGCAGATGGCCAACAAGAAGGGCATCAACGTGTTTATCCTGGGTATAGGTAATGCCAAGGGAGCACCCATCCCTATGGGCGACGGCTCTTATCTGAAAGATAACGCAGGCAACACGGTGATGACTGCCCTGAACGAGCAGATGTGCCGCCAGCTGGCACAGGCAGGCAAGGGTCAGTATATCCACGTGGATAATACCAGCGATGCAGAGAAGGCGCTGAACAACGAGCTCGCCAAGTTGCAGAAGGGCGAAATGACCAGCGTAATCTACAGTGCCTACGATGAGCAGTTTCAGGCTGTAGGCATCCTGGTTATCCTCCTCCTCATCATCGAGGTCTGCATGATGGAAGTAAGGAATCCGTTGCTCAGGAACGTTAAGTTCTTCAAGAAAACGCCATTCAAGAAAATGCCTTAAAAGGGCAAAAGCATAAAAATGTTTTAAAATGAACACGATACATTATATCATAGTAACTGTGGCTTTCCTGTTGGCCGGTGTGACAAATGCTGCCGCACAGACCGACCGCAACTTGATTCGCCAGGGAAACAGGGCGTTCAAGACCCAGAAATGGGCAGCTGCCGAGACCCAATATCGCAAGGCTATCTCCAAGAACCAGAAGAATCCCCAGGCGGTATACAACCTGGGCTGTGCCTTGCTGATGCAGCAGAAAGACTCGCTGGCGATGGTGCAGTTTGGCAATGCCGCGCAGCTGGAGCCCAATCACTTCCGCCGCGCCAAGAGCTATCACAACATGGGAGTGGTGATGCAGAACCACCGCGAGTACGCACAGGCCATCGAATACTACAAGATGGCGCTGAGATGCAACCCGCAGGACAATGAAACCCGTTATAATCTTGCCCTCTGCAAGAAACTGCTCAAGAACAACCCGCAGAATCAGAACAACAAGGACAAGAATAACAAGGATAAGAACAAGGACAAGAACAATAAAGACAAGAACAAGAACGATAAGAACAAGGATAAAGACAAGAACAAGGATAAGAACAAAGACGATCAGAACAAGAACGATCAGAACAAGAATAAGAATAATAAAGATAAGAATAAAAACAAGAATTCGAACCCGAACCAGCAGAATCAGGACAAGATGAGCCGCGACAACGCCGAACAGCTCCTCAATGCCGCGATTCAGCAGGAACAGGCCACCAAGCGAAAGCTCCAGAAGGCGATGAGCCAGCCTCGCAGAAAGGCCTACGACAAGAATTGGTAGAAAGCGTAACTGCTTCCCTTCACCAAACAGGGATTCTTGCCTATATATAATAAGGTGTACTTACGTTTTTAAAATTGGAACAAATATAAGATAAAAGAAAGTTGATATGAAAAAAATAGGTTGGTATATCATATTGCTCCTGATGATGTTGGGCTACCATGTGCATGTAGATGCCCAGCATATCTCAGTGTCGGCTCCGTCGCACGTCGCGGCAGGAGAGAACTTCCGTGTTGCCTATACCATCAACACCAGTGATGTGGAGGAATTCCGAATGGGTGGGGTGCAGGATGGACTGGAAGTGATTGCAGGACCGTATACTTCCTCGCAGTCAAGTTACCAGATGATCAACGGGCATACCTCGTCCTCATCATCCGTAACCATCACTTACACCCTCTATGCCGCCAAGAACGGCAGCTTCACCATCGGGGCTTCGCACGCCCTGGCGGGAGGAAAACGACTGGCTTCACGCCCCGTGAAGATTCAGGTGTCGGGACATGCACAGCGCACCAACGGCGCTCCCAACATGCACGGACAGGACAGCTACGACCAACCTCGTATGCGCTCTGCCGGATCTGCCATCTCGGGCAGCGACCTCTTCATCAAGGTCTCAGCCAGCAAGAAGAGGGTACACGAGCAGGAGCCTATCTTGCTTACCTACAAGGTATATACCCAGGTGGAACTCACACAGCTGGAAGGCAAGATGCCTGACCTGAAGGGATTCCACACCCAGGAGGTTCCGCTGCCACAGCAGAAGACCTTCCACACGGAAACCGTGAATGGCCGACCATACAAGTGCGTCACCTGGAGCCAGTACGTGATGTACCCTCAGATGACAGGCAGTCTCCAGATACCATCCATCACCTTCAAGGGCATCGTGGTTCAGCAGAATCGCAACGTAGACCCGATGGAGGCGTTCTTCAACGGCGGTTCCGGCTACGTAGAAGTAAAGAAGGATATCAAGGCACCGGGCATCACCCTGCAGGTGGATCCGCTGCCACAGCGCCCAGCCAACTTCTCGGGCGGCGTGGGCAAGTTCAATATCTCTGCCTCGCTCGACAAAAAGGAAGTGAAGGCAGGCGAACCTATCACCCTGAGAGTAGTGGTGGGCGGCATCGGCAACCTGAAACTGCTGAAGCAGCCGGTGGTCAACTTCCCTAAGGATTTCGACAAGTATGATGCCAAGGTAACCGACAAGACCCGCCTCACCGCCAACGGCGTAGAGGGCAACATGGTCTACGATTTCCTTGCCGTGCCTCGCAACCAGGGCAGCTATACCATCCCATCGGTGGAGCTCACCTATTATGATACGGGCAAGAATGCCTATAAGACCATCAAGACCCAGCCGTTCAAGGTAGAGGTGGAGAAGGGCGATGGCACATCGGGCGAGTCTGAGGATTTCGCCAGTCAGGACAAGGATATCCACACCATCAAGTTGGGCAAGGCTGAACAGCACAAGGCAAACGAGATGTTCTTCGGCAGCTTCGGCTATTGGGTTTGTCTCCTCATGCCGCTCATCGCCTTCGTAGTATTGCTCATCGTGTTCCGCCGCCGTGCCATCGAGAATGCCGACATCGTGAAGAAGCGTTCCAACAGGGCAGGCAAGATCGCCACCAAGCGTCTGCGCCTTGCCAACAAGCTGATGCTCCAGGGCAAGCAGGGCGAGTTCTACGATGAGGTGATGCGAGCACTCTGGGGATACATGAGCTACAAGCTCAATATGCCAGCCGAGAAGCTCAACCGCGACAACATCCGTGAAACCCTGGGTCGCCACTTCGTGGATGATGCAACAATAGAGAAGTTTACCACGGCTCTGGATGAGTGCGAGTTCGAGCGTTATGCGCCAGGCGATGCCGCCGGCAACATGAACCGCACCTTCGAGTCGGCTATGACAGCGATTATGGATATAGAAAATGCAATCAATGAGGCTCGCAAGAACCAGAAGAAGCATCCGGCAGGCTACTCCTTCGTATGGCTGCTTCTTGCGATGATCTGCTTCGGCGGCACCTCTGCCAAGGCGGTGACCAAGAACAATGCCGACACGGAGTACCAGAAGGGCAACTATCAGCAGGCCATCCGCGACTATGAGGAGATTCTGAAGAATGGCGAATCTGCCGAGATCTATTTCAATCTCGGCAACGCCTACTATCGCACGGACAATATCACCAAGGCGGTGCTCAACTACGAGCGTGCCCGCCTACTGTCGCCGGGCGATGACGATATCAATTTCAACCTGCAGTTTGCCCGCAGCAAGACCATCGACAAGATTACCCCCGAAAGCGAGATGTTCTTCGTAACCTGGTATAAGTCGCTGGTGAATTTCACGAGCGTTGACAACTGGGCTAAGACCGGCATCCTCTGCATCGTGATGACTCTGCTGCTGGTATTGCTCTATCTCTTCGGTCCGCAGCTCATGCTCCGCAAGATAGGATTCTTTGGCGGTCTTGCCTTCTTCGTCATCTTCCTGCTGAGCAATCTCTTTGCCTTCCAGCAGAAGCAGGCGCTCGACAACAGAACCGGTGCCATCGTCATTTCTCCATCGGTGAACATCAAGAAGACGCCAGCCAAGAACAGCGCCGACCAGTTTGTGCTCCACGAGGGAACCCGTGTGGATATCATCGACAAGGGAATGACCGACTGGCGCTGCATCCGCATAGGAGATGGCCGCGAAGGATGGATAGAGACCAAGGCAATAGAGGAGATTTAATGAAGTTCAAAGTAGATAGTAATGGATTTTAGTACGATACAAAACATAGATTTTCAGGTGCTGCAGTGGTTCAACGGCAGCAACAATGTGATTCTCGACCAGTTGGCGGTGGTGCTGACATCGGGCGTTACATGGATACCACTCTATGTGGTATTGTTTATCGTCGTGATGCGCAACAACGAAACCATGTCGCAGATAGCACTCGTGGTGGGCTCCGCCTTCCTCTGCATCCTCTTTGCCGACGGATTCGCCGATGGCATCATCAAGCCACTGGCTGAAAGATGGCGACCATCCAACGACCCGCTGGTGAAATACTCCGTGCAGGTGGTAGACAACCTGCGCATGAAGGACTACAGCTTCTGCTCAGCCCATGCCGCCAACACCATGTCGTTAGCCGTGTTCTTCTCGCTCCTCATTAGGAGCAGGATGATAACCTTCACCATGATCATCTGGTCACTGGTCAACTGCTGGACGCGCCTCTATCTGGGCGTCCACTATCCGCTCGATGTGCTGACGGGCATTCTGCTCGGCTGCGTGGTAGGTTTTCTGGTCTATCTCTTCTACCATCGCATGTATCGCCGCATCTCTCCGGAAATCAAGTATATCTCCAACCAGTATACCAGCACGGGCTACGACCACGACGACATCGACATGATCATGACCGTATTGATGGTGGTATTGGTCTATGTAGTCATCCGTGCCCTCTGCATGATGACGGCAGTTTAATAAAATTTATAAAGTAGAATAATGGAAACAAAACATATAAAGATTAGTGATTATAATTACGAGTTACCCGATGAACGCATTGCCAAATTCCCTATCGCCCAGCGCGACCACAGCAAACTGCTGGTCTACAAGCACGGCGAGGTGAGCGACGATGTGTTCTATCATCTTCCTGAATATCTGCCTAAGAGTGCCATGATGGTGTTCAACAACACCAAGGTAATCCAGGCACGCATGCACTTCCGCAAGGAAACGGGCGCACTCATCGAGGTGTTCCTCATGGAGCCTGCCGCACCAACCGACTATGAGTTGATGTTCCAGACTTCGGGCCACTGCTCTTGGCTCTGCATGATTGGAAACCTGAAGAAGTGGAAGGAGGGCAGCCTGAAACGTGACTTCGAAATCAAGGGCCATCAGCTTACCCTTTCTGCCACCATGCGCCGTGGCGATGCCCTCAGCGCAGAAGCATCAGAAATGGTAGCCAAGGGCGGCGGAACCAACTATTGGGTGGATTTTGACTGGGACAACGAGCATGTTTCCTTTGCCGAAATCCTCGAGGCAGTGGGCGAGTTGCCTATCCCTCCATATCTGAACCGCAAGACCGAGGAGAGCGATAAGACTACCTATCAGACTGTATATTCGAAGATAAAGGGTAGTGTGGCAGCCCCAACAGCCGGTCTGCATTTCACCGATGCCGTGCTCAAGGATTTGGATGCCCATGGCATCGACCGTGAGGAAGTAACCCTGCATGTGGGTGCCGGCACCTTCAAGCCTGTGAAGAGTCTGGAGATTGAGGGTCACCAGATGCACACTGAATACATCGTGGTTCACCGCCGCAGCTTGGAAAAGCTGATTAAGCACGATTGCCAGGTCATCGCCGTGGGTACCACCAGCGTGCGAACCATCGAGAGCCTTTACTACATGGGTGTGCATCTTATCAAGCACCCTGAGGCAAGCGAGGATGATTTGCATGTTAAGCAGTGGGACCCATACGAGCTGTCGGCAGATGGCAATCTGGTGGATGGCATCACCCCGATGCAGGCGATTCAGGCGATCATCGATTATCTCGACCGCAACGGATTGGAAGCCCTTCACTCCAGCACGCAGATCATCATTGCTCCGGGCTACACCTATAAGATTGTGAAGATGCTGGTAACCAATTTCCATCAGCCACAGAGCACGCTCCTGCTTCTGGTGAGTGCCTTCCTGCATGGCGACTGGAAGAAGGTCTATGATTACGCCCTCTCTCACGATTTCCGCTTCCTGAGCTATGGCGATTCATCCCTGCTCATTCCGTAAGGAGATACTCTTTTCATAGGAAGAAACTCTTTCATAGGAAGAAAGAAATAAGTAGTTAGGCAAACTATAAACTATAAATTGTAAACTATAAACTATATAAAATAGTATGATTTCAGTAGAAGGACTGAAAGTAGAGTTTGGTGTAAAGCCACTCTTCCATGATGTAAGCTTCGTCATTAACGACCGCGACCGCATTGCCCTGGTGGGAAAGAACGGTGCCGGAAAATCTACGATGCTCAAGATACTCTGCGGCTTGCAGAAACCTACGGATGGCGTGGTGGCTATCCCTAACGAAACCACCATCGGCTATCTGCCACAGGTGATGAAACTGCAGGATGATACCACCGTGAAGGAGGAAACCCGAAAGGCTTTCGCCCACAATACCGAGATGAAGGCCCGCCTCGACAAGATGCAGCAGGAGATGGCCGACCGCACTGACTATGAGAGCGAAAGCTATGCCCAGCTGGTGGAGAAGTTCACCCAGGAGCACGAGCGCTACATGATGATGGGCGGTGAAAACTACGAGGCTGAAATAGAGCGAACCCTGAGCGGACTCGGTTTCAACCGCGAAGATTTCGAGCGTCCTACCCGTGAGTTCTCCGGAGGATGGCGCATGCGTATCGAGCTGGCAAAAATCCTGCTCCAGAAGCCGGATGTGCTGTTGCTCGATGAGCCTACCAACCACCTCGACATCGAGAGTATCCAGTGGCTGGAGCAGTTTTTGGCGCAGAGTGCCAAGGCTGTGGTGCTGGTAAGTCACGACCGTGCCTTTATTAATAATGTAACCAACCGCACGCTGGAGATTACCTGCGGCAGGGTAGAGGATTACAGGGTGAAATATGATGAGTACATTGTGCTGCGTGCCGAGCGCCGTGAACAGCAGTTGCGTGCCTACGAGAACCAGCAGAAGGAAATAGCTGATATCAAGGACTTTATAGAGCGATTCCGCTATAAGCCAACCAAGGCTGTGCAGGTGCAGAGCCGCATCAAGCAGTTGGAGAAAATCGTTCCTATCGAGGTGGACGAGGTGGACAACAAGCAGATGCATCTCAAGTTTCCGCCTTGCCTCAGAAGCGGCGACTATCCGGTTATCTGCGATGAGGTGCGCAAGGATTACGGCTCGCATACCGTGTTCGACCACGTGAACCTCACCATCAAGCGTGGCGAGAAGGTGGCGTTTGTGGGCAAGAACGGCGAGGGTAAATCTACCCTGGTGAAATGTATCATGGGCGAGATTCCGTTTACGGGTAATCTGAAGATAGGTCATAATGTTCAGATAGGCTACTTCGCCCAGAACCAGGCACAGCTGCTGGATGAGAACCTTACCATCTTCCAGACCATCGACAATGTGGCTACGGGCGAGATGCGACTCAAGGTAAACGACCTGCTGGGCGCCTTCATGTTTGGCGGCGAGACATCAGAAAAGTATGTCAAGGTGCTGAGTGGTGGTGAGCGCAGCCGATTGGCAATGATTAAACTGCTGCTGGAGCCGGTGAATCTGCTCATTCTCGATGAGCCTACCAACCACCTGGATATGCAGTCGAAGGATGTATTGAAGGAGGCAATCAAGGCTTTCGACGGCACCGCCATCATCGTGAGCCACGACCGTGAGTTCCTCGATGGTCTGGTAGATAAGGTATATGAGTTTGGTGGCGGCAAGGTGCGTGAACACCTGGGCGGCATCTATGATTACCTGCGTGCCCACAATGCCGAGAGCATCAACCAGGCACTCGCCAATCAGGGTGGAAAGGGAATGGCATCAGCTGGATCTCCATCGGGCTCATCCGCTTCGGCAGGTTCATCATCCTCTTCATTATCAGGTTCATCCTCTTCATCCTCTTCCGAAGCATCTTCCGATGCATCTTCCGGCAAAATCAGCTATGCCGAGCACAAGGAGCAGCAGAAGAAGATTCGCAAGGCTGAAAAAGCTGTGAAGGAATGCGAGGCGAAGATTGAGAAGCTGGAAGCCAGAAAGGCCGAAATCGATGCCCTGCTGATGAAGCCGGAAAACGCCACCAACATGGAGCTGGTTACGGAATACACCAATCTGATGAAGACCCTCGATGAGGAAAACGACCGCTGGATGATTCTCTCAGAAGAACTGGAGGAAGTGAAGAATTCATAATTAAATCAATAAAATAACGAGAAAATGAAAATGAAGTACATCCTTCCGATGATGATGCTCGCTGCCATGCCTTTGGCAGCTGACGCTCAGAACAAATCGGGACTTGTCATGAGCAATCTTGACAAGACAGCAAAGCCTGCTGATGATTTCTATCAGTTTGCTACCGGTGGCTGGCAGAAGAACAATCCGCTGCCTGCTGCCTACAGCCGTTATGGTAGTTTCGATCAGTTGGCTGAGAACAGCAACAAGCGTATCAACTCTATCCTTGATGAGCTCAAGAAGAAAACCTACAAGAAGGGAACCATCGAGCAGAAGCTTTCCGACTTCTATAAGTTGGCGCTCGATATCGATCGCCGCAACAAGGAGGGCATTGCTCCTGTTAAGCCTCTCCTCGACGAGATTGCTGCTGCCAAGACTAAGGCTGAGCTCCAGAACTTGCAGGTGAAGTATGCCATGCAGGGTTTGGGCGTAGGTTTCGATACAGGTTTCGGTGCTGACGAGAAGAACGTTACCATGAACATCTACAATGTGATGCAGGGTGGCTTGACTCTCGGTTCCAAGGATTATTACCTCAACAACGATGCTGCTACCGTAGCTATCCGCGAGGCATTCAAGACTTACGTGGCAAAGATGTTCCAGCTCTATGGCTTCTCTGCTGCTGATGCTGCCAAGAAGGCACAGAAGGTATTCCTCCACGAGACCAGTCTTGCTACTATCTCCAAGAGCCGTACCGAACTCCGTGACCCACAGGCTAACTACAACAAGATGAGCCTGAAGCAGTTTAAGGAGAATTATCCAAACATTCCTCTTGAGGCATTGGCTAACGGCGAGGGCATCAAGAGCGAATATATCCAGGAGATGATTGTGGGTCAGCCTGCATTCATGGCTGGTTACGACAAGATTACTGCTGCAGAGGATGCTGAGACCTTGAAGACTTTGATGGAGTGGAGTGTTATCGGCACTTCTTCTGCTTATCTCACCGATGAGATCCGTGAGGCAAACTTCGATTTCTTCGGCAAGACCATGAGTGGCAGAAAGGAAGACCATCCATTGTGGAAGCGTGCTACCTCTCAGGTAGATGCTCAGATGGGTGAGGCACTCGGCAGAATCTACTGCAAGAAGTTCTTCCCAGAGTCATCCAAGAAGATGATGGAGACTTTGGTCAAGAATCTCCAGGTGAGTCTCGGTCAGCGTATCGACGCTCAGGAGTGGATGAGTGCTGAGACCAAGGCTGCTGCCCACAATAAGCTCGATAAGTTCTATGTCAAGATTGGTTATCCTAACCAGTGGACAGACTATAGCAAGCTTACCATCGACCCATCCAAGAGTTTCTATGAGAACGTGATGGCTTGCCGTCAGTTCCGCAACAATAAGGAGATTGCTGAGAAGGCTGGTAAGCCAGTCAACAGAGACGAGTGGTTCATGACTCCTCAGACTGTGAATGCATATTACAACCCAACCACCAACGAAATCTGCTTCCCAGCCGGAATTCTTCAGTATCCATTCTTCGATGCCAAGGCCGACGAGGCATTCAACTATGGTGCCATCGGCGTGGTAATCGGTCATGAGATGACCCACGGTTTCGACGACCAGGGTCGCCAGTATGATGCCAGCGGTAACCTGAAGGATTGGTGGACACCAGCTGATGCTGAGGGCTTCAACAAGCGTGCGGATATGTATGCTGATTTCTTCAGCAACATCAAGGTATTGCCTGATTTGAATGCCAACGGCCGTTTCACTTTGGGTGAGAACCTCGCCGACCACGGTGGTTTGATGGTATCCTTCAATGCCTTCAAGAATGCGACAGCCAAGAAGCCATTGAAGAACAAGGACGGTTTCACAGCCGACCAGCGTTTCTTCCTCGCCTATGCCGGTGTTTGGGGTCAGAACATCACCGAGAAGGAGATTCGCAACCGTGTGAAGAACGATCCTCATGCCCTTGGCAAGTGGCGTGTTAACGGAGCTCTCCCTCACATCGATGCCTGGTACGAGGCATTCGGCGTAAAGCAGGGTGACAAGATGTTTATTCCAAAGAACAATCGTTTGGAACTTTGGTAGGATATAAATGATGATGAGGGTGTGTCATAAGTTCATGACACACCCTCATATTTTTATGTTTGTTTATTCTGGAAAATATCTACAAAAAAAGTGGATTAACCTTTCGATTAATCCACTTTTCTGTGATTCCGTTGGGGTTCGAACCCAAGACCCACAGCTTAGAAGGCTGTTGCTCTAATCCAACTGAGCTACGGAACCATCATTGCTATTTTTGTTAAGCGAGTGCAAAGGTACTGCTTTTTTTTGAATCTACCAAATTTTTAGACGATTTTTTCGTAAAAATCATATAAAATCATCTTATTTCAGCAGCAATCACGAAAAAAGGTGGACTAGTCATAACGACCAGTCCACCTTTTTTTCTACATATCCATCTATCCGTTTCACATGCAGCTCGTTACGCCCAGCGTGGCACCGATGGCTGTGAGAAGCGAAATCAAAACCTTAAGTACAAGTTTCCAGTTTTCTTTCGACATAGGCTTTTCCGTTTAGTGATTGATAATTACGTGAATAGAACAGGAGAGAGCCCCCCGCTCTGGGGGGCTGTCTCCTAGATGGTTACATCCTCAGAGTCGCCATTACCCTCGCCCTTGCCGGTCTGCGAACCGCCGCCAGTGGTATCCCCGGTGTTGCCGCCAGTGTTGCCGCCGGTGTTGCCGCCAGTAGTGCCGCCAGTAGTGCCGCCGTTCTCCTTGCCGTCGCCCTCAGTATCCTCCACATCATTCGAATCCTTGGAAGATACGTTCTTCACAATCTTGCCGTTGCGGTCGTAGCAGGTGATGCTGATGCTCGTGTTGGCAAGCTCCTGCTTAATCTCCACACTCGGGGTGAAAATCACGCGGCGCAGGGTGATGAGCTTGCTGCTCACCTCATCCACCGACTTCACTGCGTCGGCACGCAGTCCGAATCGCATGGTGCCCAGACCCGGGATAGCCACTGAGTGACCCTCTGTGGCCCATGCCTTCAGCACCTCGCTCAAGGCTGAGTAGGCCACCTTCATCACGGCGGTGGTCAGTCCGCCACGGATGGCAGCCTCCTGAATCACCTTCTCCGGGGTGAGCTTGTTGTAGAACATAGGCTGCATCACGTACATGTACACATCCTTCTCCTTACTCAAATAAGCGATCTTGCGCTCCACTGCTTTTACATTAATTCCCATAACATTTTAAGTTTTTAGTTCAATAAAATTGCAGATTCCTTTGTATCTCTGCAAGCCGTTGTGTTTCAACGACAATGCAAAGATACAAAATTTGGAGCCCAAAAACAAGGAATGTTCGCCAGTTCATCAGAAAAACATGAATATCAAGCGTAGATTAGTTCTTCTTCTTCAATATCTTATCCAGACATTTCACGATATAGCCCGGAGGATTCGTCAACCCATGGTCCGACTTCGCCTCATAGGCTGCGATGAAACACTGTCTCACGGGGTCCTTGTCTTCCAAGGTGAGGCGCTGGCTCAAGTCATACGCCACATTGAAGTTTACATTCCAGGGAGCTTCGGTAAGCGTTTTTCTGAGCTTAAATTTCATGAATACCAACTCCTCCCTATCTGCAGGCTTCAGCGCATTCTCATCCTCGTTGCGATACTTGATTTCAAATATCACAAGACTCCCGTAAGTTCCAACCACCTGGTTGCGGCAGGTGGCATAAGCATGAATCACAAAGTAATCCAGAAACTCATTGTTGTAAGCATTCTTGATTTCCTCCTCAGCCACGGACAACTGGAAATACTCCAGATTCCCCGTGCCACGATACACCGTCTTGCTGGTGAGCAGAGACAGAAGCTCGGAAGGACGAAACTTCACGTAACCCTGCTTCAGGCGACTCTCGCTCAGAAGATAAAGGCAGCGGGCCGACTGGTGACGGAACGACTCATAAACCAGTGGCGACACCTTGAAATAACCCAAATCCAGGGCAAAATAATACTTCGCCACCTCTATCGGCATCTCCACAATAACTCTCTTCTCCTGACCCTTCTTGTAATCCCTTACGTAGCGCAGAAGATAGGAAAACTCCCTGTAACACAGGGTAGGAGAGGAACCCGAAGAGTCGGTATAAGGGATGCCCACCGGCTTCTTGCCGATGTCCTTCAACGCCTTCTCCAGGTTGCGGTAATGCGACTTGCAAGGCTCCAATGCCTTGTAAGGAACTTCCAGGCGCAGCATGTTGTCAATGCGCTCAAAAGCGCTGAAATCCATTTCACCATGGTGAGCCTTCTGGCTGATAGCCAGCTTAATCTCCTTCTGGTCAAACACATCAAGTCTGAACAGATACTTCTGTTCTTGCGGGCTGTAGCTGTGGTGCAGGGCGCAATGAGTACCAAGCTCTGTGGCTTCGGTAATAGTAAAATAGTTGTCTATTCTTTTCATTGTCCTCATAATTAGGATAGTTTATATAAAGTGGGGGTGGCAATGAAAAAAATCATGGGGATACGACGAGCGAAAGTATGCACCAGTGTTATACGGCTATTTTTCTGGCACTTATCCAAAAATCGTCGAATCAGACCAGAAATCTTCGCTTGTCGCACCCCCATGTCTTATCATGAGTTTGCGCACGAATGCTCTAGTCTGAATTTGATTTTTGGATACCCTAGGATAAGGAATTATTGCCGAACCTTTTCCTAGAGGCTTTTGCTTCAAATTCAGAGATAAACTCTGCAACGTTGGCAGCCTATTGCTAGCCTGCCCTATGTCTGCCAATGGTCTTTTACAACCAAAGTGCGCTGCAAAGATAAATATTTATTTTGAAACAAACAAGTTTTTACCAGTTTTTTTTCATTTTTACCGAAAAAAACTTCGAAACCGTCATGACCATTTTTCTCTCTTTTTTCTCTATATATCATATAATCATAATTCTAGAAGCGCAATTTTCGTAGATAACCATCTGATTGATAGGTAGATATATTTTTTGCCTCATATCAGATGTAACAGTCCCTCCCGGGAATCTGATCAAAGGTAAGGGTTTCCACTGTCGGCAGGTAATACTTTTCCCGCTTTTCTTATCCGGGGTAACTATCCATAAATTTCTCTTATCAGATGTAACCAGCCAAGGAAAATCTTCAACTCTCTTATCAAAAGCAACCAGTTAAGGAAACGTAAAAAACAAGCCCCGCTTGCGGAAATCGTCGGGAACCGCCGCATAGCGTCAGTTCTTCAAAAACGGATTTTGTAACTTTGCAGTGTTCAAACCAATGGACATCGTAGATTATTAACTTTAATATGCAAGATTATGGCTAGATTGATTACAATGATTGTGGTTCACTGCAGCGCTACTCGCTGCAACCAACCTTACCCAGTGCAGCAACTCTTTCACGACCATGTGGAGGTGAACCACTGGCGCTACATCGGCTACCACTTCTACATCACCAGAAATGGCAGAGTGGAGACTACCCGACCTCTGGAGAGAATGGGCGCACATGCCAAGGGGCACAATGCCCACAGCATCGGCATCTGCTACGAGGGCGGACTCGACGAGCAGGGACAGATAGCCGACACCCGCACCGAGGAACAGAAGAAGGCGATGGCGAAACTCATCGTGCAACTGAAGCAGCAGTTTCCCACCATCCACAAGGTGCTGGGCCATCGCGACCTGCCAGGCGTGCAGAAAGCATGCCCATGCTTCGATGCCACCACGCTTCAGCCACTGTTACATCTGAAATGAAAATCTTAAAGAATGTATCTTTTTGATACAGGTAACGGAATTTTTGTGTAACTTTGCCATCAGAACAGAATCAATAACTAAAAACTTAAACTAGATGAGTGTTACAAAACAACATTTCGTAGAACGTAGAATGATGGGCAAGCAGGAGCTTGCTCATCTCTACTTCCCCCACAGCAAGCAGAAGGGGCATGCGGCAAGGGATAAGTTCATGGATTGGGTAAAGGGATGTCATCCGCTTTATGCCAAACTGCTGGAACTGGGCTACACGCCATCGGTTCATGATTTCTCGCCCAAGATGGTGGATTACATCTTCTACTATCTTGGTGAGCCCGACGGGGTGTGATTCCCCCTATCTTGAAGGCTAAGAATATTTATCCTTAAGGCAAAAAATATTTTCCCTTAAGGCTAAATATATTTACCCTTAAGGCTAACTATTTCATTCGTACTGAAAACAATTAAAAGAGTAAGATCATGGAGATTAAAATCATTCGTTTTGGTAGATATCATCATGCCGTAAGTGGCAGGTTGCTGATAGATGGTCAGCACGTTTGCGATACCTTGGAGCAGGATACCGGCAGTCTGCCGGAGGGGGAGTATGTCATGTGCCGCAACAAGGCATCGGCATTACCTTATTATATAT
>OBIB01000243.1_pt1 | contig 21766 bp, 9 predicted proteins | sample 1496261 | NCBI WGS metagenome assembly OBIB01 (sample SAMN05065771, study PRJEB22554) | human gut metagenome | biome: ENVO:2100002; feature: ENVO:00000062; material: ENVO:00002003 | host: Homo sapiens | place: USA
CTTGTTCATAACCCAACCCGTAGTATACTCTCCGTCTGGCGATATTGCATAAGGTATCGCGATACCTTTGTTCTCCTTCAGTTGGCGATAAATCTTTCCGTCCTTCCATACGTATCCCAAATACTTTCCGCCTACATACACGTTGCCCGTGATGTAGTGTCCGTCGGGCGATATGCCAGAAGCGCCACTACTGCTCACAGCGTCAGAAGGCATTTCGAGACGGTTCCAGCGGTTGTTCTGCCAATAGCCAGCGAGCTGCGTAGAAGCACCGTTCTTCTTGTAGCTATTGTCGGTGTACAAGCCCACAACAACGCCGTCGTTAGACACGCTGTAAGCCTGCGAAGGCGACGACGGATTGAGCAAATCAATCTCTCCGCTCTCCAGATTCCAGCGGAATCCGTAAGCCTCGTTGCCGGCATCATAGTACATACCACACGCCCACTTGCCGTTTGGCGAAGCAGCCATGATGTTGTAGTCGCTTGGGGTGACCATCACTAAGGGTGATGTCTGTGCGAAAGCTGCGCCACTTAAGAGTAGCGACGCAAGTAACATTTTTGTCTTCATCTATTGATATTACGGTTTTTAAGAATTTTATTTATTAATAATTTAGGCTATGTTCTGTAGTTTAAATGTTTTGCCTAAGGTATTGTTTTATCCTCACTTAACGTGATACTTGTAGACGCTCTGCTTGCCGTTGCGCTCTATACATATTATATAAGCTGCTGTCGGGAGCTGAGCAAGCGATACGCTTCTTGTGCGTTTGCGTACATATACGCGTTCGCCCGAAACATTGTAGACAGATACGTTTGCGGCATCTGCAAGATTAATGACGTTGCCAGCGAAGATAGCCTTTACAACTCCATCAACGCCGATGCGCTGCATGCCGGTGAGGTCGTCGATGTCTGTCATCTTCACGGTGATGGTGTCGGAGAACGCCTTGCCGTACTTGTAGGTCGTAACGACATACGCCTTTACAGCATCGTCGAGAAGCATTACGTGAAGCGTGTCTTTCGAAGACTCTCTTGTTTCGTTCTCTGGCACATTGCTTCCAACGAAGTAGAGCGTGTGCTTGATGAAGCCGTAGTCGTTCATGTCGGCAGGATTCTCCCAACCAAAGACAGCGTTATACTCCTTTTCAGGATTCAAAGCCGTACCTACATTCTTCACCTCGCCGCCTACGAGAGCCAGATTGGTAACTGCAGGCAGTTCGTGGTCGAGCGCCACTTCAATCTCAGTAGGAGTGGTGCTGTAGAAACCCACCCACTCCGAGTCGGCAGCAGGCTTCACTATCTTGCCGTCCTTCATGGCGAAGAGCGGCTGAATGAAGTAGGTGTATGTACTGTTGCTGAGTTCGTCGTCCTCGTAAGCACACTGCATTGTCTCGGGGTCTATCACGTCGGCAAGGTCAACGGTATCCTGCGGTATGCAGTTGCGGAAAATGACGAACTTGCAGCCGTACTCGAGTCCTGCCTTCGGCACATTGAAGCGGAGGTCTACGGTGTTCGGCTTCTCCTTGTCGAGCGTAGCCGACATAATCATCATGGCTGTCTTCTCCTTCATGCCACTGAAGTCGCGATACTCATAGCGCATGGGCAGACCGCTACGCGTCCACTTATTACTGCTGTAGTTGTAGCTGCAAACATCCATCAGGCTTAGATTGCCGTTCACCGGCTTATACTCGGTCTTTGCGCTCGGTATCTCCTTGCCGCTTGAATCGTAGCGGAACTTCTCGTAGAGTGTGAGCACACCGCTGGTATAAGTCCATGCCTCGCGCTGCTTAGCCACCTCATTGCCATCCTTCAGCTTGTACTGATACTCCTCCACCTTGTTGCCGTCGGCGTCGTACTTTATATTAGCCTCGAACTTGTACGAGTCGTATTCGCCGGTTGATGAGTAATGGGTGAGCACGCCGTCGGTATAGGTATACGTAATCTCCTGCTTGAACTTCTTAGTGTCTCTGATATAGGTAGACTTCTTAGCCAGCGTTCCGTCGGTGTTGTACGCATACTCGTTGATATACATCGACGTAGTGTCGGTAGCCAATCGTCCATTGCTGTCGTAAGTATAGCTCTCGCAGTTCTGCGTCTTGCGGAAACTGAAGACGCCGCCGTCGTATTCGCCCCACTGGTACGTGTCCTTATTGGTCATCATGCCGTCGGTGTTGAAGACAGCCTTGCAGAAAGTCATAACATCGAAGTCGTCCGAGTAGCCTTCGTCGGTGTAGAGGCGTCCGTAGTCGGCTCTACCGACGAAGAGTCCGTCGGTGTTATAGTAGTACAGACTGCGTTTCGACACTACATCGTCCGGGATATCGCCCATCGAACTGCCGAAGGTGGCAGTATTAACCAAGAATCTGTTTTCTGGAGCCGCCTGCTGAGCGTCAGCCGTTGCCGGGCAGCCGAGCACTAATGCCAGAGCTGCAATCGAATTGAGTAGTCTTTTTCCCATAATTCCATGTTTTTGGTTAATTAATAATCTGAAAAGACACACATTATATTATATACTCTACGTAATATACATGTGTGTCTTTTCACGAAGTGCTATCCTGGCGTGAGCTTATGCTACTTCACGCCGTACTTATAGAAGCTGCTCTTGCCGTCCTTCTCTACACATACTATATATGTAGCAGCCGGAAGCTGACCGAGAGCCACGCTGCATGTATTCTGCTTTGCATACACCTTAGCGCCTGCAGCAGAGTAAACCGATACGTTTGCGGCATCGCTGAGCTGCACCGTGTTGCCTGCGAATGTAGCCTTCACTACGCCGTCGGCTGTAATGCTCTCCACGCCGTTGTACTTCTCGATGTCCTTAACAGTAACGGTGATAGCGTCAGAGTAAGCCTTGCCGTACTTGTATGTTGTGATGACATACACCTGCATCTCGTCGTCCATAATCTGCACTCTGGCAGACTCGGCGGCGCCTTCCAGCTTTGTATCAGAGAGACCCATACCCACGAAGGCAACGTCGTTTCTCACGAAGCCGAGTTCTTCGAGATTAGCCGGGTTCTTCCATTCGAGATCAGCGTAGTATTCTATCAATTGGCTCATGATAGAACCGATGCGCTTCACCTCGCCACCTACGAGCTTCAGATCGGTAACGGCAGGAAGCTCCGTAGCGAGAGCCACGTTCACGTCCATAGGCGTAGAAGTATAGTAGCCCACCCACTCCGAGTCGGCAGTAGCATTGCTTATCTCGCCGTTTGTGAGGGCGAAAAGCGGCTGAACAAAGTAAGTGTAGGTGTCGCTCTTGAGTTCCTTGTCCTGATAAGAGCACTGCTTTGTTGCGGGATCCATGACGTCGGCAAGGTCGAGCGTGTCGAGAGCCACGCAGTCGCGGTAGACTACAAACTTGCAGCCATGAACGAGACCGGCTTTCGGAGCTGTGAATTGCAGGTTAATAGTGTTCTTGAGTTTCTTGTCGGGTGTAGCCGAAAGAAGCATCGTCTGTGTAGCTTCCTTCATTCCGCTGAAGTCGCGGTAGGTCTGACGCACGGTCAAGCCCCATTTGTTCCATGTGTCCTTAACCGAATTGTAGGTATAGTCGCTAACATCCATAACGTTCATGTTGTTATCCACGGGGACATACTCTTTCTTCGAGTCTGCCACTTCCGCGCCTTTATTGTCGTAGCGGTACTTCATGTAGAGCGTGAGCGCACCGTCGGTGTATGTCCAAGTCTCGCGCTGACGCGGCTTCACATTCTCGCCCGACTTCGCATACTGGTATTCCTCGATCTTGTTGCCGTCTGCGTCGTACTTAAGGTCAGCCTCGAACTCGTAATACTGTCCGGTAGACGAGTAGTGAGTAGCCTGTCCGTTCTCATAAGTGTATGTAATCTCCTGCACAAGTTTCTTTGTGCGTTTGTTGTACGACGTAACCTTTAGCAGCGTGCCGTCGTCGTTGTACTTATACTCGTTGATGCGCATCGAGGTAGTGTCTGTAGCCAGTCTGCCCTGCGCGTCGTATGTATAGCTCTCACAGTTCTGTGTCTTACGGAAAGAGTAGTCGCCGTCGTCATAGTCGCCATACTGATAGAAGTCTTTGTTGGTCATGTTGCCATTTACATCGAAGACAATCTTCTCGATGTCGGTGAGCGAGAAGGTATCCGAATAGCCACCGTCGGTGTAGTTGCGTCCGTAGGTAGAACTGCCTACCAACTTGCCATCGGTGTTGTAGTAATAATACACGCGCTTAGAGTCGAGGTTTTCGGGCATATCGCCCATCTGACTACCAAGCGTGACAGCCTTCACTAAGAATCGGTTCTGTGTCTCTACTTTCTGTGCGAATGTCGGGGCTGCAGAGCCAAGCATCAACGCCATGGCTGCTACCGAATAAAGTAAACGTTTTTCCATAATTCTGTGTTTTTTTGATTATTAATAGCGTTAAGACAGCGCAAGTTTAGCGATAAAAGACTATTTCAATTACCCAAACGCGGTCTACCACATTGCAAAGATACACAATTACTTTTTAAAAACAAACCTAAATAAGTGTATTTTCAACTAAATTGTTGCGTATATTTGCAAAAAGCCGTACTTTTGCAAGCAAATTATTAGCAAATAGCTATTACACGTTATTAAATAAAGAGAATGTGAATAAATTTGAAACTAACAAGCAAAAGAACAATTAATTAATATATACTATGAGAAAAACCCTACTTAGCATCGCTTCCCTCCTCCTCGTAGCAGGGAACATCAACGCCACCAACATCGGCTACTCGAAAGATGAGATTTCGCGCAACAACGTATTCCGCCTCGGCAGCACCGAGAAGCAGGGACAGGCTATGCGCCTGAGCCACGCCAAGCTGCAGGCTCTGAAGGGCAAGACCATCGACTTCGCCGAGTTCGTGTTGGGCAGCAAGAATGTCACCGACAAGAAGATGCACGTTTTCCTCACCAAGCAGCTCGACGGCACACCTATCGCCGAGGGAACCGTTGAGGTGAAAAAGGCGCTGAGCAAGATAAAGTGGACGCTCGATAAGCCGTACACCATAACCGGCGACGAGGACTGTCTCTACGTAGGCTACACAACCGAAGTTGCCACAACATACAAGGTGCTCATGTCGGACGGTTCGTACGACATCGAGGGCTGCAACTACGGCTACAAGGACGGAGCGTGGGTAGACACCTACGGCATGAACAAGGGCAGCGCGCTCATCTTCGTCAACGCCGAGAACGTGGGCGACTATACCGACGCCATCATCGCTCAGAGCAACTTCGAAGGCTACTATAAGGCTGGCGACAACTGCAACTTCTCGGCTTGCTTCGTGAACGCCGGCACGACGGACATAACCAGCTTCGACGCCATCGTTGAGGTGGGCGGCAACAAGACCACGCAGCACTTCGCCGACCTCAGCATCAAGCCGAAGGAGGGCTACAGCTTCGACCTCAAAGACGTGGACACAAGCAGCGAGGGCGAGCAGAGCCTCAGCGTAACTATCGCCAACGTGAACGGAGCGGGAAAGGAGACCGACACGTCGGACAACAGCGTAAGCGCCAACCTCTTCCTCTACCCGAAGACTATGGAGCGCTCGTTGCTGCTCGAAGCGTTCACGGGTCAGGACTGCGGCAACTGTCCGGGCGGCCATCTGAACATTGAGGCTGCCATCAAGAAGACAGAGAAGAACGTCATTGAGGTGGCTCACCACGTAGGTTACAAGCCCGACATGTTCACAATGAGCGAAGACCCTACATATATATTCTTCTACCCTAATATGTCGAGCACATTCGCACCGGCGGCTATGGTCAACCGCAACACTTACGCCAACGTAAGCACTACGCCGATAGTGAGCGCCACCGACGTCAACAGCCTGCTTTCCACCATCTACTACGCCGACACCAAGGAGCCGTACGTTTCGCTCTACCTCAAGACCACACTGGACGAGAGCACACGCGAACTGAACGTGAAGCTCTACGTGCTGCCTCACAAGACCGTGCCTCACAACAGCTCTATTTTCAACGTATACCTCGTGCAGGACGGCATCGAGGCGCGTCAGGCGAACGGCGGAGACAACTACATACACAACCGCACCTTCCGCGGAACGGTGACAGGCAACGCATGGGGATACCTGGTGAAGGACATAAAAGCGGGTCAGCTGCTTTCGTGGGAGAAAACCATCACCATACCCGAGAGCATCCACTCGAGCTATTATGCCGACGAGACTAAGAACAACGTCGAGGCTGTGCTGAAGAACATGAGCGTCGTGGCTTACATAGGCGAGTTCGACCAGAACGACAACAACAAGCACACTATCTACAACTGCTGCGAGGCGCGCCTGGGCGAATCGCACAAGCAGACTGGCTTCGTCAAGCCTACCGACGTGAACAGCGCCGAGGCTGAGCAGAGCGTTAGCATCTTCGTAAGCAACGGAAAGGTGCACGCAGGCGGAGCATACGACCGCTTGCAGGTGTACAACCTCGCTGGTGCGCAGGTGGAGAACGCCGATCTTACCAAGGGCGTGTACATCGTGAAGGTGACTGCCGACGGCAAGCAGACCACAAAGAAGGTGCTCGTGAAGTAATACGGGCAGCCGAAAACAGATACATATAATATAATAAGGTATATCATGCGCAAGTCATACATATATATAATAGGTGCAACGATGTTGCTCGCACCAGCCTCAGCGTTGGCGCAGGCATCGCTTTCGCCTCGCACGGCTATTGCCGTCGCTTCCCCCACCCTGCTTAAGTCGCCCGCAGCGCAAGCCGCTGCAATGGGCGCCGCAAGCAGTCAGCTTTCAGCATACGTAACAATCGACCCTGCGCGCACATCGTGGCAGCAGTTGGGTGTGACGCCCATCGCCGAGAACGCCGGTACGGCTACCGTGCGCCTCACGCTCGACGCCTTGCAGCGTCTGGCTAAGCAGCAGGGTGTAGAGTACATCCAGATTACTTCGGGCGCAACGCAGATGCTCAACCTCGCACGCCAGGAGGCTGGCACCGACCAGATACACAAAGGCACCGAGCTGCCGCAGGCATACACCGGCGCGGGCGTGGTTGTGGGCGTGGTCGACGCCGGATTCGACTATATGCACGCCGCTTTCCGCCGCCCTGCCGACGGAGCGCTGCGCATCAAGCGTGTGTGGGAACAGAGCGCTACGACGCTCGACGGCGCTTCGGCTCCTGCGAAGTACGGCTACGGCATTGAGCTGAACACGCCCGAACTGATAGAGAAGGCGCAGGGCGACAGCGACTCTAACTCGCATGGCACGCACGTGGCTGCCATAGCTGCGGGTAGCGACGCCTACAAGGACGGGGCGTACGTGGGCAATGCGCCCGACGCCGACATAGTGCTCGTGGCGCTCGACCTGAACGCGAGCACCAACGCCGACATCAGCAACGCCGTGCAGTATATCTTCGACTATGCCGACGAGGTGGGCAAGCCGTGCGTCGTCAACCTCAGTCTGGGCAACCAGGACGGACCGCACGACGGCACTTCTACGTTCGACACCATGACCGACGCCATGCAGGGACCGGGCCGCCTCATCGTGGGCGCTGCCGGCAACCACCGCACCGACGCCTTCCACATCGACCATACCTTCGCTACAGCCGATGCTGCGCCGCTGCGCACGTTCGTGAAGTACAAGGTGGCGCCGTCTAACTCGGTTTCGGGCGGCACGATAGAGATTTGGGGCGAGAAGGGCGTCGACTTCACCGTAGACATCGCCGCCTACAGCACGTTCAACAAGAAGGATGCGCGGTCTACGACCGTTTATCCGGCGGAGGGCGTCACGGATGTTGACTTCGGCAAGTACGCTACGGGCACGTGGAAGGTGGCTTCGGAGGTGAGTCCGCTCAACGGCAAGCTGCACGTGGTGCTGACATCTGCGCTCACCTCGATACGCAACAACTACGCCATAGCGCTCACCGTGACGCCGAAGACGGCGGGCAGAGTGAACATTTGGTCGGACAATACGTATCTGGCGTTGGAGTCGCGCGACATAGAGGGCTTCTCGGCGCCCGACGCAGCGTCGTCCACGCTCTGCGAGATTGGCGGAACGGGCAAACGCATACTCACCGTGGGTTCGTACACCACACGCAACGAGTACACGACAAACGGCGGACAGCAGGCTACGCTGCAGGAGACCGTGGGCGACCTGAGTTCGTTCTCGAGCTACGGCCCCACAGTAGACGGACGCATGAAGCCGAACATCACGGCGCCGGGCTGCTTCATCATCTCTGCCGTGTCTAACAACGACGCATCGGGCAATTTGATGTACGCCGAATACAACGAGAACTTCGGTCGCTACAACCAGTACGGCTATATGCAGGGCACGTCGATGGCGTCGCCGTTCGTGGCAGGCATTGTGGCTACATGGCTGCAGGCTTATCCGCAACTCACGCCCGAACAGCTGCACGAGATTGTGCAGAACACGGCACGCAAGGACAGCTTCACGGCTACGGCGCCCGACAGCAACTGGGGCTACGGCAAGATTAACGCGCTCGACGGACTGCGCCAGTGCATCGAGAAGCAGGAAACGGGCTGCGTGAGCGTTGCCATGCCGTTCGACGGAACGGTGCGCATCGCAGACGGAAACATCTTATTGGGCTTCGCTCGCGACACGCAGGCTACGCTCTGCATCACAAGCATGACGGGCAGCACGCTGTTCAGCAAGCAGCTCGGCAAACGCTCGGCAGGCGAAACGCTGTCTGTTGCCGTGCCGCAACTGCCAAAGGGCGTGTATCTACTCAGCGTAAAGACGCCGACAGCTACAAAGACCTTCAAGTTTGTTTGGCAATAATCCCATACTCTTTCATCGTCACCCGAACGCCGTCCGATCGGATTCCGTTCGCCGTCCAATCGGATTCCGTTCGCCGTCCGATCGGATTCCGTTCGCCGTCCAATCAGATTCCGTTCGGGTGACGATGACTTTTCTACACACTAACAATAACTTCTGTCCACACAAAAGTGTGGAACTATTCTACACTTGTTCCACACTTCTCCACAACTTTTTAGTCTATGCCAAAGCACTAAAAATTTTTATTCGCGCTGACTATCAGACACTTACGCAAAACACTTCATATTCTGGCACGCAGATTGCATTCTATTAAGTGAACGACGCAACGAACAAACATCAGTTCAAGACGGAGTTCTACAGATAAACATTATAATTAACAATTAAAAATTTAAGAATATGAAGAAGTTAGTATTTGCAGCTTTCGCAGCTTTCGTTATGGTATCAGTAAGCAACGTATTTGCAGGTAGCTCTAAGGCAGAGCTTGGTTTGAACATGCCGGTCGACTCAACCGTTGTTGACACAGCCGACACAGTAGGCGCTCCGGCAGAGGGTGAGCCGGCAGAACAGCAGGCAACTCCTGAGGAAGTGGCAATGCTCAGCGACTCAACCGACTCGGTTGACTCTACAGCACACCTCTTCTCGAGCGTAATGCTCATGGACTCTACATCTACAGATACAACCGGCACAGAGGCTCCGGCTGTGGTTTAAGAGAAGGTAAGGGTTTCAGACATAAATAACAACACACTAATTCCTTTCAGTCTGCATCGTTCTTGTACGAACAAGAATGGTGCAGACTTTTTGTTTTCTACCACCAACGAATGTTTTATAAAATAAAAGCCAAGATTCTGCGTTATACAGAATATAGGGATAAGAATTTTGAAGCATATATGTTCAGCACCAGAATAAAAATACTTGTAGGCTACGCTTTGCTCGCCATAGTGTTGCTGTCTGCCACATGGATGGTATACGACAACACGCGTTCGTTGTCAGCCGTAAACCACGCCTCGGAGCGCTTTATGGCACGCCGCGACATTGTCGACTCGCTCGTGTTTTCGATGCTCGAGACCGCCAATGCCGAACGCAGCGTGCTGCTCGGCGACGCAAGCAAATGGGAACGCTTCGACCGCGCACTCAGCGGTTCGAAAAGGCAGGCACGTAAGTTACGCCTGCTACTGAACGACACGCTGAAACAGCAGCGATTGGATACGCTAATGGCACTGCTAATAGCGAAACGCGAGAACACGCTGCTCGTGATGAACGTACTGAAAAACAACAGCCGCGACATCTATTACAACAATAAGGTGGAGGCGTTGCACAGCGGACGCGACTCGATAGTGATTAGTCCGCAGACGAAGGAGCGCCACGAACAGCACGAGACGGTGTACGAGGTGGTGAAGACGAAACGCGGCTTCTTCAGACGACTGGGCGACGCCTTCCGCAAACAGCGCACCGACACCATAAGCACTACCCGACTGACGCATCAGCCGTCTACCGACACCATCCATCACCGACTGAACATCGCCGACTCGGTGGCTAATGCGCTTGCCGAGATTCATAGCGAGCAGCAACGCGCCAACGACCGCCAGCAGGACATCATCAGTACGCGAAACGACCGCCTGCAGCTGGTGAGCATTCAGCTGACGAAGCGCACATGGCAGCTGCTGGAGGACATACAGAGCGACGAGCACAACGCCCTGCAGCGTGTTGTGGGCAAGGCTATCAGTTCGCGACGTGCCATGATTGTGAGAATTGCGGTGCTGGGACTGTTGGCGATTCTCTCGGCGGCAATTCTCGTGGTGTACATCCTCAGAGACATAAAGCGCGAGCGCCGCGACCGTCAGCGCATTCTTGAAGCGAAGACGGAGACGGAGCGCATCATGCAGCAGCGAGAGCGACTGCTGCTCACCATCACGCACGACATAAAGGCGCCGGCGGCGTCGATTGCCGGTTTCATCGACCTGCTCAGCGAGTATGTAGACCGTCCGAAGGCGGTGGGCTACCTGCAGAGCATATCGGGCTCGGCTAATCATCTGCTGCAACTGGTGTCGGCGCTGCTCGACTATCATAAGCTGGAGAGCGGAAAGGCGGAGCGACACGAGGTGAGCTTCCAGCCGACTGCGCTCGTCAGCGAGTGTGTAGCGCAGATGCAGCCGCTGGCTATGGCTAAACAGCTGCGCTTGGCTACAGATATAAACGTTGCGGAGGATATGTTCTGCCGTTCGGACGCGTTCCGCATCAAGCAGATCGTGAACAACCTCGTGAGCAACGCTATCAAATACACAGACGAGGGCGAGGTGCGTGTCGGCATAACCGTTATGAATGGTTGGATGACGCTGAGCGTGAGCGACACTGGCTGCGGCATGACACCCGAAGAACTGCAGAGTGTGTTCAACGCCTTCACGCGTCTGCCCGGCGCTCAAGGCAAGGAGGGCGTGGGCCTCGGACTCACTATCACTCGCGAGATTGTGACGCTGCTCGGCGGCAGAATAAATGTTGCGTCGACAAAGGGCAAGGGCACAACGTTCAGAGTGTGTCTGCCGGTAAAGGTGGTCACTAATCAGGGGGTGCACTCACAAAGCAAACATACTCAGGGGGTGCACTTGTCTCAAGTGCACCAACAAAGCAGAGAACTGCACCAACAAAGCAAAGAACTGCACCAACAAAGCAAACATAACAGCATGGTTGGTGCACTTGAGACAAGTGCACCCCCTAAAGGCAAGTCTCAACACCTCAACACCTCAACATCTCAACCCATAATCTCCGTGGTGATAGTAGACGACGACCGCCTGCAAGGTCAGCTCCTCAACGAGATGCTCCGGCGCATCGACGGCGTGCAGTTCGACATCACGACGACCATACACGCCGACGAAGCCATTAAGATTGCTGTGGAGAAGAATCCGCACATCGTGTTCACCGACATCGAGATGCCGGAGATGAACGGCAGCGAGATAATGCGCCGCATACGCAACGCATCGTCAGCTACGTCTGCAACCGACAAGTCCGTACTCCGCACGAAGTTCGTGGCTATGACGGCACACGAGCAGAGCATCATGCCGCAACTGCGCAGCGACGGCTTCGACGCCTGTTTGTTCAAGCCGTTCTCGGTGCATACACTCGCCGCCACCATCTGTCAACTGACGGGCGCTGTAGTAAGGGTTTCTGAGAAAGAGCAAAACTCAAAACTCACAATCGCAGGCGAAGCCGAGGATAATTCAAAACTCAAAACTCAAAATTCTTGCTCTGGCAAGCGTCTCTACGAGCCGAGCGCAAAACTCAAAATCGCTCTCCTACCCTTCACCGACGGCGACCCCGAAGCGGAAGCGCAGATAATAGGCGACATACGCAAGTCGATAGAGGAATACTTAGAGATGATTGGCGACGGTTCTGACCCTGAGCGCGTTGCGAAGGCGGCGCACAAGGCGTTGCCGCTGCTCGAGATGCTCGAACCTGGCAAAAACCAATGGGTCGCACCACTGCAAACCCCAGGGGGTGCACTTGTCTCCGCTCGGCTTTCGCCGCTTGCCAGAGCAAGAAGTGCACCAACAAAGCAACAACACCCACAAAGCGAAGAAAAGAACATCTTGGTTGGTGCACTTGAGACAAGTGCACCCCCTGGGGAAACAACTACACCCCCTGAGGAAACAAGTGCACCCCCTGAGGAAACAACTACACCCCCTAACGAACAAGAACGCGAAAGATTAACAAAACAACTGATAGAGAAACTTAAGGAAATACTATGCGACATATACTGATTGTAGAAGACGATATCGCTTTCGGCACAATGCTACAAACATGGCTGCGCAGAAAGGGATTTGAGGTGGACAAGGCGACATCGGTGGGTGCTGCCGTGAAGCTGCTCGTGGACATGAAGAGCGTAGACCTCGTGCTCTCCGACCTCCGACTGCCCGATCACGACGGCCTCCGACTGCTGGCTTGGATGCACGAGCACAGCATCAATGCGCCGTTCATCGTGATGACAAACTATGCGGAGGTGCAGAACGCGGTGCTCGCCATGAAGTCGGGCGCTGCCGACTATATAGCAAAGCCTGTGCAGCCCGACATTCTGCTGCAGAAGATCAACGATGCGATGGAGCAGAACACGCAGCAAAGCAATGCAACAATTCAAAACTCTACAACTCAAAATGCGCCAACGGCGCACAATTCAAAACTCAAAACTCAAAACTCGGAAGCCGCTCCCCGCTACATCGAGGGCAAGAGCGAAGCCTCTCGACAGCTATACAGCTACGTAGAGCTGGTGGCTCCGACGCCGATGTCCGTTCTCATACTCGGAGCGTCGGGCACCGGCAAGGAGTACGTGGCTCACCGCATTCACGACCTCAGTCAGCGCCATGACCGTCCGTTCTTCGCACTCGACTGCGGAGCGATTCCGCGCGACGTTGCAGCATCCGAATTCTTCGGTCATAAGAAGGGAGCGTTCACGGGCGCCGACGCCGACAAGCGCGGCGCGTTCGAGATAGCCAACGGTGGCACGCTGTTCCTCGACGAGGTGGGCAACCTGAGCTACGAAGTGCAGGTGCAACTGCTGCGTGCGCTGCAGGAGCGTCGCATCCGACCCGTCGGCGGAACGAAGGAGATAGACATCGACATCCGACTCGTCTGCGCTACGAACGAAAACCTTGAGGAGGCTGTCAGCGAGGGCCGTTTCCGCGAGGATCTCTACCATCGCATCAACGAGTTCACCATCTACATGCCCAAGCTCTCGGAGCGTGGCAGCGACCTTTTCCTCTTCGCCGACCTCTTCATCCGTCACGCCAACGAGGAACTGAACCGCAACGTTGAGGGCTTCGACTCTGGCGCTGCGGAGATGCTCGCCTCACACTCATGGCCCGGCAACCTCCGCGAACTGAACAACGTGGTGAAGCGTGCGGTGCTGCTCACACGCGGCTCGCAGATCACCACCGCCGAACTGACGCTGGCGATGGGACAGATACGCACCGACAACGTCCTGCAACTGCACGACGAGGACACGGAGCGCCAACGCATCATCACCGCTCTACAACAGACCAACGGCAACAAAGCCAAAGCCGCCCGTCTGCTCGGCGTAGACCGCAAAACAATATACAACAAGATTGAGAAACTGGGGATATAAACATAAATATGGTGCTTCAAAAAGCACCCTATCTTCCAGCTTCGCTATAAATCACACATAACCAGTACAATAAAGGCTGGAAGATCCTCGTCTTGAAGCGATATCTTCCAGCCTTTCCCTACATCTACCAGTGCAGGAAACTCAAAGCTGTTCTATCATCTATTCTTTATCAGAAATAAAGCCAATAAACATATTGCTACTTTTTACAGACTTCATCATCGTGTCACCCAAAAATCTTCGTCAAAGAGTTTTACTATTTTCTTAAGCCTTGCCATCAACATGGTTTGGGTGTAAACATTCTTGTTCAGAGGTACTTTAATTTGTATTGTCGTAATGGTCTTTGCCAATACAAGCACCTTGTCTACACTCATCTTAATCTCAGAGACTTTCTGCATACCCTCCAATTCCTTGTAGACTTTCAAAGCTACAAAGCAGATACATATATGAGCAGCGCGTAAAATGAAACATAGGCCGTATCTCTAACTTTGATTTCACTATATGAAAAGCCCATTCCACATGCCAAAGATTGTAATATTCAGCATAAACGTCTTGTATTGGTGTATCAGTATTTGTAAGACATCCTTTAAACCATCCCAACGAGAATCGTCGGCAACACGCTCATAATTGATTGCGACTTTCACTTCACCATCCATTAATAAAAATTGGTATTGATATCAAGGGACTTTTTTAGTGCCCTCGTTCTTCTGACAGGATGTTTCCTTAACTTATTGTATCATCAATCTTACTCTTCTATTATTTTAATCTGTTTGTCTGAGAGCTCAAATAATGAATAAACAACATCGTTTATCTTATTCTCCTCCTCAGAAATGTCAGACATTACGCTCAAAGCTTTTTTCTTTTCTATGCTATCTACGAGGGCTGAAAGTTGTTTCTGCCTATCCAAATCCACAAATGGAATTGGAAAATTATCAACTTCGTAGCCATTAACGTTACTATTGGTACTAAAGCATCTAAAGAACCAATTGATTGCTTTCGAATTCAAAATAGCGAGTAAGGCTTTTATATCTATATCTTTATGTGGAAGAATGTAATTACAAGAATTTCCAAGGTAATAACCTGCAGGAACAATACACATAACTATTCTGAGTTTGTCATTTGCTCCTGTCATTACTTGCATTGCGATTCGTTCAACATTATGATGCTGTGCCTTATTCGAATTACCGAACTTTGATAAATAAGAGTTTTCATCTAGATACTCTATTTGACCTTGACTCATTTGCAGTGTGTAGAAGAAACGCTGAATTGCAGCCCCCTTTAGAATTGTTGGATAAGAGGGATTCTGTGTAAACATTTTCTTATGGAATGTTACATTCAGTTCTCCTTCATAACACTTTAGCTTCAATGAACGCTTTGAAATCATTTGAATGACGGTGCTCTTATACTCCTTCTTTACTCGAGGAATTACAAAATCCACACTATCAATAGCTTTAATGTCATCTTTAGAAAAGCATGTAGTCAAGCCACTTGATTTATACTTATCATCCCATATATTGACAACAAACTCTTCATTTGAAGAAGCATTACGAATGATGAGTATACATACACTCATTTTAACGCTTTCAAAAACGCGTTTCTTCTTACTATCTCTTTCGGGGAACGATTCTATATTTATTATTTGTGCATTCTCCAAAATATACTTTCGAAGATTTGTAGCTTGCTTATCTCCCAGAAATGAATTCTGGAAAATGAAACAATTGATGCCATTTTCCTTAATCAGTTTCTTTAGCGCATTTGCAAGAAACAATTTGTATGCATTTAATTTGCCTCCAAACGCAATAGAATAATCCGAGTCCTTTCGCAAGGTCTCGATTTCTCCTACATGTTGGGCTTGATAAACAAAGTATGGAGGATTGCCAATAACAATATCGAACCCCCCATTGTCAAACACATCTTTAAAGTAAATATGCCACAGGAAGAATTGATCATTAGGGATAGGAAGGTCCTGAAGTTTTCGCTGAATATCCGGAGTCCATCCTTTAAGATTAAGGATATAACTGCGAACATTTTCATTGATTATACCGCGAAGATGTATTTTTGCAGAGTGCTCATCAGTAAGATAATACTCCTTTATCGCATGTTGAATGTTATCAAGAGCATCTTTTTCATCAAAGGCAAATGTCTGATGCCAAGCTACTTGTTTTTTTGCACGAGCCTTCTGAGCACGCTGTTCGTTGAGTGACATGCCACTCAAATCAATTCCTTCATACTGTTCAAGAAGAGAATTGCCTTGCATAATCTTAAAATCCATATTAGGTAAGGCATGAGGACTCTTCTCGTCTACGATAAGAGCAAGCCAGAAGCGGAGGCGTGCAATATCTACAGCACCCTTCTCAATATCAACACCATAGATATTGTTTTGGATGATTTCTGTCTTGATTCTGACCGCTGTTTCATCGTCAATTCCTTCGATAGCCTTTCTGCAAGCATAGAGTTCACGGAGCAAACCCATAGGGAATGCACCAGAACCAATAGCAGGGTCACAAATTTTGACAGCCTTCAACTTCTTGTCAATGCTTACGGATAGTTCCGAAGAGAGATCTGACGCATTGTTTGTAGTTACAAACTCACGGATTTGTGACTTGACATCCTCTGCTACGTCTGTCTGCAAGTATGCAATAAGCGACTCACGGCACATGTATTGAACAATCTCCTTCGGAGTATAGAATGCGCCTTTATCCTTGTTGTCTTCAAGCAAGTTCTCGAAGATGCGACCAAGCATTTCTGGGTCAACTCCGATTTCTGCATCATCAGGATCGTTCTCGTCAATGGTAAAGTTGTATGACGCAAAGAAATCCAGAAGGCATTTCATGTATTTAGCTGGTAATGGGAACTTTGTCTTGTCATATTCATCCTTCTCAAACAAGCCACCATTGAGATATGGCACCTTTATATTTGTGCCAACTTTTGCATCGCTAACAATATCACCTTTTCGCTTAGAGTTGATGTCATTGAAAAGGGGTTCAAGAACATCATCCACAAAGGTATTCTTGTATAGCGTATTGGCGAAGAGGTTCTGAACAAACTCTTTATCACCATCATTCCATGCCTCGCCAGCAGAGCACCCCATCCAGCCCTTTTTCTGAAGGAACTGAATGAATACCAAGCGACCCATGAGTTTCTTCACATAGTCACGGACTGCCTTTTCTGCATCCTCGAACTGTGCAAACTCTTGCATAATTTCGTGGCAAGGTTGACCAGTAACCTGTTCTTCCCACTTGTTTGCCACTTTGACCATGCGTTTGCCAGTGATAAACTCAATGATGTCTTCATACTGCTTTTTGTACTCCTTGAAGAAGAGGTCGCTAAGAGCTTCGACTGAGAATGCTTTTGTGATTGCTTTCAAGTCCAGAGCACTCTTCTTCAAATCCTCAAACTGCTTAATGGCAGTACGAGAACGATGACCTTCGCCAAGAAGATATGTAAATCGCTTTGTGTCGGTACTTTCCTTCGCAAGAGAGCCATCTTCAGCAAACGTAAAGGCTTCACTAACGTATGAGAAACGAAGTACAGCTTCATTTTGACGGAAACAGAACATAAACGCACCTGCACAACCCATTCCGCGCCAGTTTGTGCAGAGAAGGTTGCGAATGCCAGCACGATTGCGTTCAATAACAACACTATCACTAAGTTCAACCTCATAGATGGCAATAACATGACCATCAGGAAGGTTAATCTTTCCTGTGTAGAGAGCATGTTTAGCCATGCTTTCATCTACCACAACTGCCTGTGGCTGCTGCCAGAACTGGACACGCTGACGGAAGATGTCGTACAAGAGACCTTGCCAGTTTTGACGGTTATATCTGGATTCTATAATTGAACGATAGTCCATATTTTCTTTTATTTGAAGGATTCACTAAGAATGATTTCTGCCTCGGTTTCTGTCTCATGCTTTAATTCTTCGGCACTCAGATAATAAGCGTTGTACTTCTTTGCCATATCAATGATCTGTGACAGAGCATCGTCATGACTCAACTTACCACGCTGCATTTCCTTAGTCATGCGCTGAAGACGTTTTGCAATCACAGTGATAACACCACGCTCTGCAAGGATGCGGAGTTGAACAACTTGCTGATAGATGGTCTGATCCTGAATCTCAGGGAGGAAAAGGTTAAGCAAGTTTGCTGCCATACCAACCTGAGCACCCATCACAGAACCAGCTTGTTGTGTTTGAGCCTCCTGTTCTACCTGTTCCTGACCACGAAGCTGTTTGAACTTATCAATGGCTTTAAGCACATGGTCATGGTGATGCTCGATGCGGTCTGTTTTCTCTTCGGTAGTATCTGCCTTAAAGTATTTAAGTGCATCAACTACAGAGAGTTCTTCAACCGACTCATCACTTGCTCGGAAGAAAGACTTACGCATATTCGTCTTCAGGAACACCAATGTGTCTTGTGAGAGTGTAACACCGTCAATCTCACGAGATTCACGTCCAGTACGGCTACGGAGCGATATCTTGGCTATGCGGTTGTACTCACGACGATTGTTCAGATAGAGCGAGCGAAGTTCCTCATAGAATGGAATTTCCTCGTTGAACTCGCCCTTTTCAGCCTGCAAACCTTCTGTGAAGAGCTTTTCAAGGTTGCGGTCAATAATTTCCTCCTGAGAGTAAATCTGATTGTCCTCACCAAAGGTTGAATGGAAGGTCTGAATCTTTGAAAGGGCTATCTGATTGAGTTTGATAATCTTGTTACCCTGACGTGAAGGATAGAACACATAGTTATATATATTCTTTCCCTCAGATCCAATACGATTTACACGACCAATACGCTGCATCAACTTGGTTGAGTTCCAAGGGGTATCATAGTTGATGATGATGTTTGAACGATGGAGGTTCACGCCTTCGGCAAGTACATCTGTGGTGATGATGATGTTGTAGTCATCCTTGCGGAGAGAACGCTTATAGTTAGCATCAAAGTTCTCTTGAATAGTCTTGAAGAGCTTGTTGCGATTGCCGGAGTCAATAACCAATACATCCTTGCGGTTCAGACGCTTATGGAGGTATTCTACCGTATCCTTTGACTCGGAGAAGATGACAAGTTTTTGCCCAGGGTTACGGTCTTTCTTAAAGAGTTCATGCTTCAGGATATCATTGAATTTGGCAAACTTAGAGTCATCAGCACCTTCTACGTCAACAGTGTCCCAGTCGGCACACATTGCTTCAAGAACGGCTTGATCTGTACGCAGCATTTCAATGAACTCAGGAGCAAAATCCTCAGCCTTGAATACTGCATTCTTTGGATTCTCTTCTGCTTTCTGCTGCAACTTCTCTTCAATCTCATCGTCATCATAGCCTTGTGCATAAAGGTTATTGATGTCGAGGTCAGGAGCAATGAATACACGATCATTCTCGAACATGTTAATCATATACTGATTGGCATCACGGAAGCGACCGATACTTGTCTTAAAGGCATAGAACGAACTTTCCAGACGCTTTACAAGTCCGTTTTTACGGATGCTTGCCAAACTGCGAGAAATCAATTCCGCATTATCATAAAGACCATCTGACTTCTCAGGGAGAAGATAAGCAATTGCTTGATAACGAGCATACGTCAACTTCTTAACAAGGGTTTCCATTGAGCTCTCAAACATATTGGCAATACGGTCATTCATTTCGTATGTCTTCATGTCTGGTGCTGCAACCTTCGGGAAACCCTGAATATCTTTGTTATAACGAGGGATAGCCTCAATATCAGTACGAGTACGACGGACTGTTATAGGCTTGATGACACGGTCACGAACCTTCTCTGCCAATTCTTTGAACTTTGCAAGGTCATAGTTTGGATCCTTCTTCAACTTCTTGAACTCAACAATTAAAGGAGAGAAGAATGAAGTCAGATTAGACACACCATCAATAGTACAGCAACGAGGATCCTGGAAAAGAAGAATCTCATTGTAGAGGTCTGCAGGAGTGTTGTTCATAGGTGTAGCAGAAATAAGCATCACCTTCTTCTTAAATCCTGGGATGCCTCCTGTCTCAACACGTGGCATCTTACATATTTCCTGTAATTCGGTAAACGCAGTATTCGTATGGGTACGAAACTTATGTGCTTCATCCACCAATACCAAGTCATACTCATCGGCATTCCAGTAGTCGTAGTTGTTCTCGTCAAGCACCTTGCTCAGACTGCCATTGCTAATGAAGCGTGCGTTCATGTTAATACGGAAGTTCGTGAAAGTCTGCTTCCAGTTCTGCTCTACAGAAGGTGGGTGTACCACAAGTATCTTAGTATTCTCATAACCATTGTCAATGCAGAATTGCTTTGCAATCATAGTGGCGATAACTGTCTTACCCAAACCGACAACATCAGCCAGGAAAAAACCATCATACTTGATAAGTTTTTTGTAACCTTCAATAACTGCATCACTCTGATACTCATATTTTGTATAACCTTCAGGCATTCTGAATGCATCATTCGCATCAGTTGCAAGGACCCGATCAGAGAAGTACTCCATAAGCATCTTGATATAAAGCTCATACGGAGTAACGTCTCCATTCAAATAAGTTTGCTGTATAGGACCAGTCTTGATGTCTTCTGCAGTGATAGGACAACCTTCTGCCTCCTTCCAAAGTTCTTCAAATTCATCCTTGGCGAACTGAACATCTTCGTAATCGGTCAAGCGCACGTTGAACTCATATTGCTTCTCTTGGCTGATACCCAAACCATTACCGCTCAAATTGCTGGAACCAGTAATAACTGCGCCAAAAGTGTATTGGTTGTATTCTTCTGGATAGAGCAAATATATTTTGGCATGTATCTTCTTGCTTGGATGAGCACGAAGTTCAAGTTTCCCTGTTATCAGGTCGTCTATCATTTGGAATATTCCCCCTTCTACATGGCTTGAATAGGTCGATGACTCAATATCTTTACACAACTGTGCGAGATAGTCTTGTTTAACTTCCTCTTCTGCACCAAAGAACAGTTGACCCTTGTTATGTGCGCTAGCAATATACTTGTCCACATCTATGCCAATAAGGATGCGAACCTTATTGATGCTATTAAGAAAAGGGCGCAATGTAAAGTAACCAGAAGCACGAAGGAATCCGACAACAGAGTCAAGACACTCAATACTTGGGTTGTGTTTGAGCAAACCCTCAAACTCTTTCATGAGAGTGTTGCCATCTTTGTTTGTAAAAAATTGTTTGGCCATGTATCCAATAGTTTAAATCTGTCATTCTTGTTCACGAATCAAATCCATAATTTTGCACTCTAAGACTTCTGCAATCTTGAAGATCATTTCGAGAAATGGTTGAGAGGCATTGGTCACCCACTTTGACACAGTGGCAGAATCTTTACCCTCTTTTTCAGCCTACCATCTGTTTGTTTGATTACGTTAAGCCAACATGACCTTGATTCAATTCAAATGTTTACATTAATTTAATAATTTCACAGATGCAAATATACATATAAATCTAGAAAACTCGCCACAAATATCAATAAATATTACTAATTTATTTGCGTTATTTTCATTTTATGCAAAATAGGGCCGTTCATACAGCAAATTGTATACACACTTACCAATTCTTGGTGCATGATAGCCATATAATGCCGAAAACCGCTACTCAGAACCGGAGTACTGGTTGACAAAAGTCACTCATAATTACCTCGCAACGTGGTGAGACGATACAAATTGTGAACATTCTCCATTTCCCTTCTTTTGATGGCTATTGATAGTCTATTGGCACGATATCCAAGTACCTTTAAGAATGAGACATGGGTGATTCATGAAGGTAATGACAGTATCTTCATAACCGACCGAAATCCGACCTGCACAAAGTCCGGGTTCCGGATGGAGAAGGACTGTCCAGAGCTGACCATAATTATTGAATTAGCATCAAGAGGCTGTTTAACCCAAATCGGTCATTAGGATTTCTCTGTGTCGTACGGCAAAGAGAAATCCTTTAA
>OBIB01000245.1_pt1 | contig 21641 bp, 14 predicted proteins | sample 1496261 | NCBI WGS metagenome assembly OBIB01 (sample SAMN05065771, study PRJEB22554) | human gut metagenome | biome: ENVO:2100002; feature: ENVO:00000062; material: ENVO:00002003 | host: Homo sapiens | place: USA
GGCAGTCCTTTTCATTCACTTGGGCGACTTTTTTAAATTGTCATGAGGGTTTCATTTTTGTAAATTATCTGTTGAGCGTGAACTTGATGCTCACACCAAAGTCTTGCGTTGTTACGGGATAAGAGCTGGAGGTGAGCAGAGGCTTGTTCATTTGTCGGTCGTAGTAGGCAGTGAGTGTGAGCAGTTTGCTCAGCGCATAGTCTGCCGAGAACGACACTTGCACAGCCTTGTTACCGCTTGTGGCTTGCGTGAGCTGCGTAAGAATGTCGCGGTTCAGCGCGTTCTGATTGCGGAAGGTGAGGTCGAGTCGCAAGTTCATGTCGTTAGCAAAGCCCTTGTTGCTGGCTGCGGCATTTTTGCTGCCTCCGCCCTTTTGCTTACCTCTGATGGTGCGCTTGGGGGCAAAGAGATTGAGGTCGGCAATTTTATATCCAAAGCCAACTACAAAGTCGTTAGAGCGTGTTTCGGCTAACTGCTGCGAGGTCATGCTGAGCGTGAGTACACGGGTCTTACGCATTTCGACCTTTGCTGTGAAATTGTTTTGGAAAGTCATATCTACACCAATTAGGGGCGAGAAGCTCTCGTTGATGCTCACGGTTGTGACATCGTACATACAACTTGGGATGGGATTGCCCGAAACAACATCGTTGATAAAGCCAAACCCATTCATATATTCCATGTAGCTGGTGTAGGTGTTGTAGGAGCCTACTGAATAGACACTCTTGTAGGAGTGGTTGAGGTTGAAGCTCTTAAACACTTTCTTCATCTTAGGCAGTTTTGAGAGTCCACCATAGGAGATGCTCCAGTTGGGCAACATTTTGAGTAACGAGGGGAAGATGTCTAAGCCACTGTTGCCTAAGGTGTAGGTGTCGAGGAATGCGGGAATCATTACCTCGGGGGCATAAGCACTTACGGTTCCGTTGGCGGGGTCGAAGGGCTTGCCTGCTAATTTTGAACCTATAGGGTAGGTAGCATTTGCATATTGACTTTCCACTTGCTGACGGTACCCCTCGAGCGAGTTGACAAACTTACTGAAGGTTTTGCTCTTGTAGCCTTTATCGGGAGAGCCCGTTTTTTCGAAGGCACTGCCAATTGAGATGGTTGTCATGGTGAATGAACCCGTTTGTGTGGTAGGCATGCCATCGAACATAAACTGGATGCTGCGGTTGCGTGTGGTGTTGCGCGACGCATTGAGGTCGATTTTCACATCGCGGAAAGGTTCGAGTGTGGCACGCAGCTGTAATGACTCGGTGAGGTTTGAGGTGGCTGGCGTGGTTACACTGTCAGCCATGAGCAACCAACCGCGTTCTGTAGCGTGGCGCACATAACTCTCATCGGTTGCACCAAAGGCAAAGTTGAGACCTGGGGCTAACGACCCAGCTCCCTTGCTTTGTCCGAAAACGTCGCCAATTTGCGGAAGGAACCCTGGCACACTCATGTTAAAGCGGTTGGTGTAATTGATGCTTAAGTTGCGTACCATCATGAGGAAGCGCGAACCCATTTGCAACCCCTTGTACCAACCTTGGTCTTCGGTGCGTTTTTTAGGTGTAACCGTTACTTTTAGACGTGCGGTGTCTTGCGAGAGTATGAGAATTTTGTTATTGTCTAACACCTTGAAGCGGATGGGGTAACGTGTTCCGTCGGGGCGGAGAGCTGTTACACGTAGCTTCTTTGAGCGCTGGTTGTGCTGCAACACTTGGGTAGTGTCGGCTTTCAGCGTGAGTTCTTTTTGGAAGGCTTTCTTGGTGTCGGCACCTTTCTTTTTATCCTTCGGTGTTTGCGCATATTTGCGGTTCACTTTTTTCAAGAAAGGTACATAGTTATAGAGCGTCTCCATGTTGAGGCGTCCGTTGGCTGTGATGTTTCTTGAGTTGTTGATGGTGTTGCCAAGAGTGGTGCCGTTTTCAAGTTCAGAACCTCGTGCCCAATTGTAAGTTGCATTGTAGGCAGCGTCAGTGGTAATCCACGTTAGGTAGGGAATCTTGTTGATGGGCAACTTCCATGAGAAGTCGAAATTCTGTTGGTAAGACAAGGGGCGTCCCAGATGCTTGATGCTGTTCCATACCGAGTCTTTCCAGGCTGTGTAGCGATCGGGATACAAGTCCTTGTTTACAGCAGTGTAGGGCTGCTCGATTTCGGCATTCGTTCCCGATGAGAAGTTGGCGTGCATATTCTTGGTTAAGTCCCAACGCAATTGGAAAGAACGGTTCCAAAGAAAATCGCTCGACCAACTCAGAGGCAATGAATGGTTGTCGAGATTTTCCATGTCGCGCTCTTGCAATTCGTAGTAAGAGCGAGTGATGTCAGAATTGAAACCGATGTTTTGCGGCAAATAGTTGTAGCTTTGCTCTTTCAAGATTTTGAACCACTTAGACTTGTTCTTCGACTTTTTAAAGGGTTCGAAAGGCTTGAAGTTGGTTGACCAATTATAGTTGAAAGAATACTTCCAGTTTTGGTCTTTCTCCCACGCGGTGGTTTCGCCTGTGGTGTTGCGCGAGGAGTGTGCATAACCAAAGGTGAAGTTGGCTGGGTCGTAGGGCATGGGGTGACGTTTTGTGGCGATGTTGAATCGTGCGCCCGATATGCTGAAGTTTTTGTTGATAATAACATTTTCAGCAATATTCTTTAACGAGTCTTTTTGTGCTTTGTTGGGCAAGGCGTCTAATGCCTCTTGCAACTCCATGTCAGTGTCGAGCGGATTGTAGCGTGGCGAAGTGCGTTGCTTTGAGTAGGAGTAGTAAATAGGTGCATTGAGCTTAGCCTTTTCGGGCAAGAACTTTCCGGCATTGACGTTTGTCGTGACTGAATACTCGTAGAGATTATTGTCACGACGTTGAGTTACGGTTTCTTCCAAACCACCAAAACCTTCGGTTTCAATGTGTCCCGTAAGGTTGACCGATGCTAAGTCTGAGAGTTGCACATTAAGTTGCGATTGAGCTGCCCAGCCGCCTTTGTTGGTGAATTGCTGCAAGCGCAATTCGTTGGCCCATACTTCGACATTCTGCACTGTACGCGAGTTGTTGCGCACACCAATCATAATAGTGCGCACTTCGCCCAACGAAGGATTACCCATCACGCTGATTTTGTTGGCAGGACGATTTGCATCGTACTCTGAATAAAGTTGAGCGTACGAAGCCATGCCCAACGCCTTTTGCTTATTGCGATTGTTCTTGACGTTGGTGAGCTGGTTGAGGTCGATATCGAGCATGTTGTCGTCTGGCCACACCAAGCGTGCCTCGCTGTTGTTGTCGGCATAGCGACGAGCGGGGGTTATCTTCAGCGGTATTTCATATTCGTAGAAATTGCTTTTGTAGTCCGAACCTAAGCGGATGAAGATGGAGGTTTGACCATCCTCTACTGCATTTTCGCCAATGAGCGAATTAGCGTGGGTGAACATTTGCAGGTGTTTGTAACGACGCAAGTCGAGATTGGTGTTTTTATACACAGCTCGGGCATCGCCACTGCCCAACTGCTTCACAGTGAGTGAGAGGGCTTGCTCATTATTTTGCAGAATTTGTGTTTGTCCAGGGTCAACCACACGGCTAATGCCTGGGGGCATAATGTAGTTAACAGGCTCCTTGGCATTATTTTCTTCAAAGTTTACGGCACTTACTTCGAGCGTACCGCTGGCTTCGGGAGATTTACCTTGATAGAGAGCTTGTTCGTAAGAGCGCCATTCACCATGTACAAGGTTGAGTGTGGCAAAACGGAGCACTACGGGCTTTTCGAAACCAGTGAGGAACATTCGCATAAAGCGGATTGAGGAGAAGTCGGAGATACCTCCTTCGCGCTTTTCGTATTGGTCGACAGGGATGCGGAACTGATACCAAGTGTATTCCTTGGTTTTGCCATCGCGCGTTTTTTGGCTCGACACGCGTTTGTCCACAATGTAATTCTGACCTACCTGCATGGCATCTTCGGCAATGCGCACGTGGTATTGGTAATATTTTTCGTATTCGTTGAGTGTAAAGTCTTGGTTAATATCTTCTACATCAGGTTGTGTTTTATAGGCAGTGCTATATTTCTCGGGCGAGCTGTCAGCATCGGGCGAGTTGCCATTAGGATTGTTGATGTATTTGTAGCGGTCGAGGATGGAACGTCCTTCGCGATCGTAGTCTGAGCCGCGGAAGTAGTGATACTTGTCGGCTGAGGGTGACTGCAGAATAGTGTCGTAAACGGCAGCCGACACCTTAGGCTGAATGGCTGCTAAAAAGGCAGCATAGGCAGGATAGGAGCGTTCTTGTTCAGAACTCAAACCATTAAATCCCACATCTTGTTTGGCACGTGCACCGCTTGCTGTGTTAAAGGCATAGGTTACCGTGTTTTGAGTGGGTACACGCCCCCATATTGTTTCAGTGTATTGCGTGGGGTCTTCGTCGATGGGGAGACCGCTCTCATAGAACTTTTTACCGTCTTTGAGTACATCCTCGCTTATTTCACCTAAGTTAAAATAGAGGTCGCCATTGAATGTTGTGCCTGATTCTTTTGCTTTAATAAATGGGTCTTGCATCCAAAATTCAATGTACTCAATGTTGGCTGCTTCAAAGTCGGAGGTCTCAAGTTTGCGCATCATACCGCCCCAACGTTGGCTTGGGTTGAGCAAACGGCCGTTGGCATCGAGTGAGGGGTCGAGGTTGTACGGACCACGTTCGTTGGGGTAAAAGGCAAGGTTTAACACATTCAGCGTGTTAGACTCTTGCATATTTACACTCTTGTTTGGGAAAAGCTCACTCTTGTAAATCTCACGAACATCGGGGTCGGAGAGTTGCGCCAAATCGTTTTTGATGTGGCTGGGAGTTAAACTTGATGAACGACGTGTAAAGAGCGGGTCGATGTAGTACCATGCCAACAAGGCGCGGTTGTACCCATAGCGCACGTCATTGCTATATTTAGACTCTGGGAACATGGAAGGCACACTCGAGAGGTTCCACTCTTGGGGATTGGAAATGTCTATTTCACTCTTTGAGTTTTCAAAGTCATCGATATAAGATGCGTTACCTTGTGCACCGCGACTCTTGCCTGCTACGAGTTGGGCAAATTCGGCTGAGAAGTTGATGCTTGAAGGAGCTGTGGCATGAATAAGTGGGAGTTTGTCAATCCAATCGGTAAGACGCTGGCTTTGTTTTTTCCACGATAAATTGAGTCCCCACAAGGTATTGTTGAGCGGCTCTGAACCCATTGCCACTTTAGTGGTTAGAGGTTTTTCGCCCAAGTGCATAAACGTACCACCCATTTGAAAGTCCTTGGAGAAGTCATATTGAAAATTCATGCCGAACATGGTTTTGCGCTGCATGCCATAGTCGGTATTGCTCTCCAAACTTACATTTACGTTAGTACCTGCATCCAAAATGCTCTTGTTAAGAATACGTACAACACCTGAGTTATAATCCACTGTATAGTCAGAGCCTTCTGTCAGCAATTGTCCACCAGCAGTTACAACAACCGAACCGCGCGGAATATTCATGGCGTTCAGTTGAATCTCATCGTTGCGTGTGGCTTTATATTGACCAGTAATTAAAAATTTGTTGCGTTCGGCAATCTGCTTGGCGATGGTTCGGGTTGAGTCGTAGAGTTCTTGAAATACGTATTTATCAGAAATAGCTTTGTTGTTGATACTCTTGGCTAAAGATGTGCCAAAAGGTTCGACTACGGGGAAGAATACGCGACCACTCGAAGCATCGATGGTGTAGCCTTCTACATAGTCGAACACACCGTTAGCACCAATTTTGTTATTGTTGTCTAAACGGTCGAGTCCTACAAGTGTAAGTATTTTTTTGTCCTTGATACTGGGATCGGGGATGTAGCTTAGGTATACGCCTGTTGTGTCAGACAATATTTTAATGTCTAACTTAAACTTATCTTTCTGCACAGAAGTAGCTCCCAATGCGTAGACGTTTTTCATCATCAAGTCCCAATTCCCCATGGTGGGGGTGCAGGCAGTATTCTTTAGAGTTTTTACATAGAGAGCCTCTTTGTTATCTTTGTGGTCTGACGAGAATTCACCTACTTGATAGGTTTGTCCTTTGTAGGTGTATTCGTATGCCACTGCCAAAACTTGGTCGGTCTGCAGAGTTTGTTTTAGTGAGATGTAGCCTAAGGCAGCGTTTACGTTATATTCAGAACTTGAGAGTTTGCGTGCTGACTCTAACTTTTCGTAATCACTGCCCCCAACAAGCCCTGCTGCATCGAGCGTAGGCGTGGTTGCCGAGATGTTACGTGCTGCCACGAGGTCGTTAGTCAGCGCCATATAGAGCGTGTTAGAGTTGTTGGTAGGATTAACATCTTTAGCAGGCGACCACATATCGTTGGCTATGTGGCTATATTCGCCTAAGTCTGTAAAGCCCACAATGTTGCGCGTATCGTTTGTGGCACCTGTTTTGTTGGTCACCCACACTTCGATACGGTTGATGGTGATGCCCGATGTAATGTTGGGCAACTGACGCATGTTGTCGTCGTAATGGTCGCGGAAGTAGTGTGAAAGAAAGAAATGACGATTCTCGTCGTAGGCATCTGCCGAGAATTCAAAACTCGTGAGTTGTGAACCGCCTTTTGAACTAACGGATGACGAAGACGATTTCTTTTGTGCAACAACGGTCGAAAGCTTGAGTTTACCAAACTGCATGTCGGTGCGCACACCAAAGAGTGAAGACGCACCACGCACCAACGATGAGTTGGTAGGCATGCTCACATTACCCGCTTCAACGAGTTTGATAATTTCATCTTCTTTGCCCTCGTAGCGCAACTTCAAACTCTGTGTGTCAAAGTCGAAGGTAGCTTCAGAGTTATAGTTAAAGTCCATGTTTACCTTGTCGCCCACTTTTCCGTTGAGGCTCAGGTTAATTTTTTCATCAAAGTCAAAGCCAAAAACTTTGCGGTTGCGCTCTGAAAGACTTGGGTTGTCTGTGAAACGAGTGTTAGCACCAATTTTTAGCTCTGCCGAACCTTGCGTTTTAATGCGCACACCACCAGGGCCAAACACTTTGTTCATAGGACCTAAGTCAAAGTGCATGTCCGTAAAATCAAACTTTTCTTTACCTTGTTTTTTAAATTCCTCAGCATTCTTTGCACGATAATAATTGGCTATAGAGCGACGCATCATGAGGTTTTGATATTCCTCCCACGACATAGAGAAAGGAGTGTCAAGAAACTCGTCACCTAATTTGCGTCCCCAACGGTAGCTGCCTGTTTGGTCATCGTATTCAGCCTCGGTTTTTAGGTTTTGAGGGTCGCGAAGGTCAATAGGACCGCGTGCTGTGTCAGCCCATGTGGTGAAAGATGTTTTTTTAACTTTAGGCAACGTGTCATTGTCCGACAACAACGGGGCTTGAGTAGGGTACATGTGGGTGCCATGGCTCTCTTGCGCCTCGGTGGTCGGCTTCGTAGTATTAAAGTGCATAAAAGCCGCCTGACCAGCCCCAATGCTCGCAGAGGCTAATACAAGCAGCAATATGTAGAACGTATGTTTCAACAGTTACTAATTAGTTTATGTGGGTTGATACTTATGGAATGATTGAAGTATCAGTTATCGGTTTTTTTTTTAAAGAACCTGTCTTAAAGCAAATACAGAACCACCCTTATAGGAGTATGAATTTACCTTTAAAGCATTTTCAAGGCTTTTTTGATAATGCCTTCAACGGGAATTGAAGGATCGTCTTTCACAATTTGCATAACCACTTTTTGGGTGGGAGCGGGCGAAAAACCTAATACGGCTAATGCTTGTACAGCTTCATCAACAACAGGTGAAGATACCGTAACATTCGCACCTTCGGCAGTCTGACTTGCAGTGCCCGAACCCATAAAGTTTGCCATCTTGTCCTTAAGTTCCACAATGATACGTTGGGCGGCTTTCGGACCAATTCCTTTTACGCTTTTAAGTGAACGAACGTCCTCACTTTGAACGATATTAGCTAAATCAGCTGGCGTGAAGGCCGAAAGAATCATACGTGCAGTTTGTCCACCTACACCCGATATGCTGATGAGTAATTCAAAGAGTTCGCGCTCTGTGCGTGTGGCAAATCCAAAGAGTAGGTAGGCATCTTCGCGTATCACTTCATAAACAAAGAGTCTAACTTCGTTTTTGTTTTGAATGGCTGTGTAGGTGTTGAGCGAGATGCTCAGTGCATAGCCTACACCCGATTTAGCCTCTATAATGGCTTGGGTGGGTGTCAGTTCGTCAACGATGCCTCTGATGTATTCAATCATATTCTATTGTGTATAACGAAGAGTCGTGAATATTATTGTGTGGATGTGTGAGGATTTTTTTTATGCTGTTTTTCAGAAAGGGGGGGGGAATGCTTCGCTTTAAAGTGCAGCATTTTTTTAACCTTAAAAATGCGAAGGTGCCGCAGATAATCAAGTTAGTCCGTGTGTCGGCACATTACCTTATCAGTGGCACCTCGTGTTGTTACCCCTGTTTGCCAATAAGCTGCAAAAACTCAGCACGTGTTTTAGCCTGTTCAAAAGCACCGCAAAAGTCCGAAGTCATGGTAACAGAGTTATCCTTTTCAACACCGCGCATCTGCATGCACATGTGTTTGGCTTCAACCACAACCATTACGCCTAAGGGCGAGAGCGCTTCGTTGATACAGTCTTTTATCTGCTTCGTCATGCGCTCTTGCACCTGCAAACGGTGTGAGAAGATATCTACCACACGGGCTATTTTAGAGAGTCCCGTGATATAGCCGTTAGGAATGTAAGCTACGTGAACCTTGCCGTAAAAAGGGAGCATGTGGTGTTCGCAGAGCGAGTAGAAGTGTATATCCTTCACAATCACCATTTGGTTGTAAGGTTCGCTAAACTTAGCTGAGTTTAGCACAGCTTGAGGGTTCATTTCGTAACCGCGGGTTAAGGTCTGCATAGCCTTGGCTACACGCAAAGGAGTTTTTACCAAGCCTTCGCGTTCAGCGTCTTCGCCCAACAATTTCAGTATCTCGTGATAGTGATGTTGCAGTTGTTCAAGTTTGTCTGTTTCCATTTTTGAGTGTTGTTATACCTTAAAGAGTAAGTATCAAGGGGTAAGTATAAGTAGGTGTTCGAAATTATTTTTACATTGAAAGTGCGTTATCGGGATGCAGCTGTTTTCCTCGGATGAAGGAGCATAGCGGGCTATGTGACTGAGAACGAGGGAAACAGATGCGCCCGAGAACGTGCTTTCAATGCGAAAATAACACGTACTGATTGTATAAAATAATTTTGAAAACCTACTTAAAACACACCTTATCTCTTTCTACTTAATGGGAGTAGGGCACGTATGTTCGTTCTATATATAATTAGTAGGGTACATTCACCTCACTTGCCACAATGCGCGTTTCGTATGTGAAGCGAGCACGGCGAATGCGTGTAACGTATTTTTGAGCCTCTTGTCGTGTTTTGAAATCACCAACATGTGTTACCCAGCGTGGTGCCTCAAAACTGGGATATACAGCCAATTCTCTGAAGAGTTGTCGGCATTTGTTACCCATTTCAATGGCTTTCATCTTGTCGGCGCGTGTGTTGCCACCTGTAAAGATGCAAATGCGGAAGCCACGTGCTTTGTGTCGTACACGCGAGGTGTAGTGCTTGCCATTGCTACGTGTTGAAGCAGCGTTGTTGGTGTGCAACTTTGTAGCAGTGTGCGAGGCTTCAGTATTTGTCTTACCCTCTTTGTGCTCGTGCTCCGTTTTGTTCGTGTTTGTTGTGTGTGGAGTGGGAGTGCTTTCTGTGTGTTTGTCGGTTTGCGTCTTGGGGGTGTTGTGTGCAACGGGTGTAGCAGTTGTGCTGCTTTTTTTCTTGTTGCCATAGTTAACCACATTGTCAATTTCGGGTGAGTGGTTAATGATTACGGAGCCTTTACCAGCTTCGTTTTGGCGTAGTTTTTCGGTATAAGTTTTCTGTGCGTGGAGTTGAAAAGTAAGTAAAGAAGCAAAGACAAATAAGATTAAAGCTTTCATGAGGTTTTTATTCAGTGAAACTTCTATAGTTTAAGATAGTGTAAATGTGTAGCGTAGCGTAGCAATGCCACACATTTACACTAAGTTAAAGGGGGGATTTTAGAATTACCTTTGGGTAGCTTTTAAGAATCCCTTAGTAGCTCAAAGGTTTAAGCCTTCCAAGCATCAATAATACCCTTGAAATCAGCAGCCTTCAAAGCAGCGCCACCAATCAAGCCACCATCAACGTTAACCTTAGAGAAGATTTCCTTAGCGTTAGAGGGCTTGCAGCTACCACCATAGAGGATAGAAACATTTTCAGCAGCCTCAGCACCGAACTTGTCAGCGATGGTCTGACGGATGAAAGCATGCATTTCTTCAGCCTGGTCAGCAGTAGCAGTCTTACCTGTACCGATAGCCCAAACGGGTTCGTAAGCCAAAATGATGTGTGAGAATTGTTCGGCAGTAAGGTCGAAGAGTGAACCTTCGAGCTGAGCCTTAACCACTTCGTTCTGCTTGCCAGCTTCGCGATCTTCAAGTACTTCACCGATGCAGAAGATAACGTCGAGGTTGTTAGCCAAAGCCAAGTTAACCTTCTCCTTCAAAATCTCGGGAGTTTCGTTGTAGTAAGCACGACGTTCGCTGTGACCGAGGATTACGTAGTTTGCACCAGTGCTCTTTACCATTTCGGCAGAAACTTCACCAGTGTAGGCACCGCTTACCTTGTCAGCGCAGTTTTCAGCACCCAAGCCAATAATGTTAGCATCGATGATGTTTGCTACTGAAGCGAGGTGGATGAAAGGAGTGCAGATAATTACACCGCAGTTGGGCTTGTCAGCTGTGAGCACTTCGTTCAATTCCTTAGCAAGGGCAACGCCTTCCTGCAGGTTCTTGTTCATTTTCCAGTTACCTGCAACGATTTTCTTTCTCATGATTTTTTTGAGTTTAAAACGTTTAACGTATATATGATGTTTATAAAATTTATGTCCAATCCAAAGGGAATCGAGTCCCACAATGAGCAACAAGGGCACCACGAACCATAGTAGCAACATAGTTACGGGATGTGCGATGGGGTGGTGCGTAACATCGTTAAGGGTAGTATTATTATTGTCCACTTCGGGCAGATTGTTATTGCTCCATTTGTCGGCAACCTTACCATCGTGTAACAAAAGCAACCCCGGGTTAGAGCGCACCATGGTGTTTAGCTCTGTGTCCTCAGCATACAGAATAGGGTAGGCGGCTCCTGTGCGGTCTATCCAGTCAGTTACTTCCTTACCTGTTGACCCTGTTGCCATATAAAATTTATAGCCATGGTCGTGGCAGTAGTCGTAGAGGTCATTGATGCGGTCGCAACAGCCGTCATCGGCTTCTTGTACGTTAGCTGCTGTTAATAAAAAAGTGTAGCCCCGATCATTCAGAATGTCGAGTGTAACATCTTCGTCAGTACGTGCATCAGCTAAATAAAAGTTGAGTAACTTTTCGGCTTTCCGTCCTGTTATCTCACCATTGAGTGCACCGCGGATATCAGCCCCTTTGGTGTAAGCCGAAAAATCAATTACAGGCAGATAGTGTAAAGTATATACAGCCAAAACGATGGCGTAAACCCAAGAGTAGATGGATATGACCCACGAATTGCGTGTGGAGATGAGACGATGAATGCGTGTAGGCTTATAGAATAGGAAAAGGGCTGCAGCTAACAGCACGAGGTTTTTGAGCAATGTTTGCCCATTGGTTAAAATAAAAGCATCGCCAAAGCAACCACAATCGGGCACAGGGTTGTCTATATATATCCATGCCGTCAGCGCTGTGAATACGAGCATAAAGGCTGCCGTGATGCGCGATGTCCATCGGCGATGAACTCCCAATAGTAAATACACACCCAACACAAACTCAATCGTGCCTAAGGCACATGCCAAAAACTCAAGCAAGAGCATGGATTGGCTGTAGGGCAAATTCAACGCAATGGCATAAGCGTGTAACTTATGCGTCATGCCCATAGGGTCTGCCACCTTCACAAAACCTGAGAAGATGAAAGTGGCACAGAGCAAGATGCGACAGAGAATGCTCAGCGTGCGTGTTGTGTATGTAAAAAGCTTACTTTTCAAGGGTCAGTTTTATCAAGCCAAATACGGCATAGTTCATCATGTCCATGTAGTTAGCTGCCACACCCTCGCTAATCAGCGTTTCTCCGTTGAGTGCTTCAATTTGTTTGGTGCGGAAAATCTTCATAAAGATTAAGTCGGCATACGAACTTACCAACATGCCACGCCATGCCTCGTCATAGTCGTGATTCTTTTTTAGCATCAACTCAAGGGCTTCTTGGGCATGCTTATCGTAGAGTTCGGTTGCCTCTTCCACGTTAATGTCTTCAGCATTTGCCACACCTTTGTCTAATTGAATCAAGGCGATGATGCTATAGTTTACGATGGCAATAAATTCGGGTACTATCCCCTCGTCAACCATTGCGCAGCCCTTCATTTGTAAGCTGCGAATGCGTGCAGCCTTTATGTAGAGTTGGTCTGTTACAGTTTCGGGGCGCATAACACGCCATGCGGTACCATAGTCGTGCAACTTTTTTACAAAGATTTCGCGGCAGTCATGCAGCACCTTTTCAAATTCTTCAGTGGTGTTATATTGTGGCATGGTTTTTATTTTCTTATATTTTTGCTGCAAATTTACTAAAATATAATCGTCTGCCAATATTCTATGCGCTCTTTTTAAGGTTGTAAAGTGATAACTATAAAATAAGAAGAACATTAAAAAGTGTGGTTTAAGATGAATAACTAAGTTTCCTAACACAAATCAAGGTACTTTTTGATAGCCTACTAAAACTGTATTTAACGCAACGGTTTCTTAAAGTGTGACCTTTGCATAAAAATTCATCGATAAAACTTTCGTGTTCGTCTATTTTACTATGTCAACGAGTCTTTATTCCCCCTTTTTGGGTTTTAGGCTCTTTACCTTTGCAATCGTTAAAACAAAAACAACTGAATGACTATGTGGAATATACCAAAGAAAATTGTAGTTGCTTCGTTAGGATTGCTCCCCTTGGCAACTTTAGCTCAAACGGATGGTGTGTGGACGCTTAAGCAGTGCATTGATTATGCCGTTAGTCATAATGTGCAGCTGCTGCAAAGTAAAGCCACCGAACAAAGTGCCAGTGTGGATGTGGTTGAAGCTAAAGCAGGACTCTTGCCAAGTTTGAATGCTGCGGTGACACAAGGTGTTAATTATCGACCCTTTCAAGAAAGTGGCGGTAATTTTGTGAATGGTGGTATTGCAACCTCAGCTGCCGATAAGGTAACGCAAAATGGAAGTTATGGCATCAATGCACAGTGGGTGGTATGGAATGGTAATAAAAACAGGATGAGCATTACCAATGCACAATATACACAACAACTGGCTGCTTACGACACTCAAACCACTGCCAATAAAGTAAAAGAACAGATTGCACAGCTTTATGTTCAAATACTCTATATGACTGAGGCTGAGAATGTTAACCGCGCTTTGTTGCAGCAAGACTCCATTATTTGCGAACGTGGACGACAGATGGTAAATGTGGGCAATATGTCGAAGGCTGATTTGGCTCAATTAGAGTCGCAAGTAAGTCAGGGACGCTATAATATTGTGAATGTGCAAACGCAGATTGCCGATGCCAAAATGCAACTTAAACAGTTGATGGAATTGCCTGCTACTGAGACGTTTGAAGTGCAAAGTATTGATGCAAGCGATGCAGAAGTGTTGAATAGTATTCCGACCAAAGATGCTATTTATGCCGCTGCTCTTGAAAATCGTCCTGAGGTGAAGCGCTCTCAGTTGGCTATCGAACAGAGTCAACTGAGTACCAAAATTGCCAAAAGTGGTTATATGCCAACAGTTAGTTTGTCGGGCAGTATTGGTGATAGTCACATGACTGGTAGTCAGACAAATTGGGCTAAACAGATGAAGAATAACTTTAGTGGTACTTTAGGGGTTACAGTAAGCATTCCCATTTTCGATAATCGTAAAAATAAGAGTGCTGTAGAACGTGCTAAAGTGGCTGAAACAACAGCACAACTCAACTTGCAAGACATTCAAAAGCAACTTTACCAAACCATTGAAACTTATTGGTTGAATGCCTCGAATAGTCAAGCTAAGTATGTTGCTGCCAAATCGAATGTTGAGAGCCTTTCTGTTAGCTACAACTTAATGACAGAGCAGTTTAACTTGGGACTGAAGAATATTGCGGAGTTGCTTAATAGTCGTTCAAACTTGCTTAGTGCACAACAAACGCTCTTGCAAGATAAATACACGGCACTGCTGAATCGCAACTTGTTAAGCTTTTATGGTGGCGCAGCGTTGAAGTAATTTAGAGGATTTGAACTTAATATGGTTCTTCAAAAATATTTATAGAAAATCTTTATCAAACAACACATAACAATATGAAATTCAATGTGAAGAAAATAGCTGTCTGTGTAGTAGCGGTAGCTGCTATAGCAGGTGGAGCTTGGTATTTTATGCACAAGCAGGATGCTCCCTTTGAGGTAAGCTATGAAACTGCTAAGGTAGAAAAAGCCACTATTGGCAATAGCGTAACCGCAACAGGTACTATTGAGGCTGTTACCTCGGTAGAAGTGGGTACGCAAGTGTCGGGTATCATCGACAAAATTTATGTAGATTACAATAGCACAGTTAAGAAGGGACAGGTAATAGCAGAACTCGACAAAACCAATTTGATTAGTGAATTGAAGAGTGCTACCAGTCAGTTGCAAGGTGCTAAGAGTGATTTGGATTATCAGAAGTCAAACTTCAACCGCATGAAAACGCTCTTTAACAAGGGATTGGTTAGTGCCAACGAATATGAAAGCGCACGCCTCTCTTTGCAACAAGCTGAAAGCACTATGGCGCAACGTCAGGAGGCTGTAAACAAGGCGCAAACCAATTTGGGCTACGCTACGATTACTTCGCCCATTGATGGGGTCGTTTTGAGCAAATCGGTTGAAGAAGGACAAACTGTGGCTTCAAGTTTCAGTACGCCTACATTGTTTACGATTGTGAAGGACATGACAGATATGCGTGTAATTGCCAGTGTGGATGAGGCTGACATAGGTCAGGTTAAGGTAGGACAGCGTGTTACCTACACGGTTGATGCTTACCCTGATGAAACTTTTGAGGGTACAGTAACTCAAGTGCGTAATGAAGCTACGACTGATAATAATGTGGTAACTTATGAGGTCGTGATTTCTGCACCTAACCCCGATCTTAAATTAAAACCCGGACTTACTGCTAACGTAACAATTTACACAATGGAGCAAACGGGCATTCTGAGTGTACCTACTAAGGCTTTGCGTTTTACACCCACCAAAGAAACAGTTGGTCCCAAGGATAAAATTGTGGATTGTCAAGGCACACACAAAGTTTGGGTGCGCGAGGGCAATACGTTTAAAGCATACAGTGTGCAGATTGGCATAACGAATGGAACTCGTACACAAATATTGAGTGGTATTAAAGAAGGGGCTATTGTGGTGGTAGACATGAAAGAAACCACTACAGAGGCTGACAACCAAACAGCTTCGGACGAAGGTGGAAGCGATGAAAAGAGTCCGTTCTCACCAGGTCCTCCAAGCAAAAAGAAAAAGTAAGGAGGGTAGCTTTATGGCAATAAATATTGACAATACGAATAACGCAGAAAAGTTTCCGCAGCCCGAAGATTGTAAGGATAAAAAGGTTGTTATTGAATTGGACAATGTGCGTCGCAACTTTGTGGTAGGCGATGAAACTGTTCATGCTTTGAAAGGTGTGTCGTTTAAGATATACGAAGGTGAATTTGTGACCATCATGGGAACTTCAGGTTCGGGTAAGTCTACTTTACTTAATCAGTTGGGTTGTCTCGATACGCCTTCAAGTGGTGAATATTACTTAGATGGGGTAAGTGTGCGTACTATGCGTCGCAGTGAACGAGCCGTACTACGCAATCGCAAGATTGGTTTTGTATTTCAAAATTATAACCTCTTGCCCAAAACAACGGCTGTAGAGAATGTAGAGCTTCCTTTGATGTATAATTCAGCGGTTTCGGCAGCTGAGCGTCGTGAACGTAGCATCGAAGCTTTAAAGATGGTAGGCTTAGGCGAACGCTTGTATCATAAGTCTAACCAAATGTCAGGTGGACAGATGCAACGTGTAGCCATTGCGCGTGCATTGGTTAATAATCCCGCTGTTATCTTGGCAGACGAGGCTACGGGTAACTTGGATACACGCACCTCGTTTGAGATTCTTGTGCTCTTTCAAAAGCTTTTTAAAGCAGGGCGCACCATTATCTTTGTTACGCATAATCCCGAAATTGCACTCTACTCGAGTCGTAACATCTTTCTTCGCGATGGGCTTATCCGCGAGGACGTTGTGAATCACAACATTCACTCGGCAGCCCAAGCATTGGCAGAGTTACCACCTCCTGAAGAGTAGGGGATATATCAAGGTTATTGAGGTTATATGATAAAGTGGTGTCTGTGTTTCTGAGATTGGTATGTGAACCACATTCCCATTCATTAGAATATAGCACTTGATACTAACACTTAAATACTTAAACAGATGAATATAAGCAATCTTTTTAAGATAGCTTTGCGTGCCATAGCAGCTAATAAGTTGCGCTCGTTCTTAACCATGTTAGGCATTATCATTGGTGTAGCTTCGGTTATAGCGATGATGGCTATTGGACAAGGATCGAAAAAAAGCATTCAAGCCAATATTGCTGAGATGGGATCGAACATGATTATGATTCGTCCAGGTCAGGATAAGGGGCCAGGTGGCGCACAGCAGGATGCTTCAGACATGCAAACACTTAAACTGAAGGACTACGAAACACTAAAGGAACAGTCAAAATATTTGGCTGCTATTTCGCCCAGTGTGAATGCTTCAGGACAGTTTATTAACGGCAACAATAATACGCCTTCCACTATTTACGGTATTTCGGCAGACTATCTCGAAATACGTCAGCTTAAGATTGAAGATGGCGAAATGTTCTCAGACGAGGATATAAAGACCAGTGCCAAGGTATGTGTTATAGGTAAAACCGTTGCAGACAATCTTTTCACGAATGGAGAGGATCCCGTAGGTAAGGTTATACGTTACAATAAGATACCTTTCCGCATTGTCGGTGTGCTCAAGTCTAAGGGTTACAACTCTTTTGGCATGGACCAAGATGATGTAGTATTAGCTCCTTATACTACGGTGATGAAGCGCATTCTCTCTGTCACCTATTTACAAGGCATCAATGCTTCAGCTATTACTGAGGATATGACAGACTTGGCTATTGAGGACATTACCAATATATTGCGCGAAAATCACAAACTCAAGGGAACTGACGAGGATAACTTTACCATTCGTAGCCAGCAAGAAATGGCTGAAATGATGAACTCAACCTCCGACACCATGACCATACTTTTGTTGGTTGTGGCTTGTATCTCATTGGTTGTTGGTGGCATTGGTATTATGAACATTATGTACGTCAGCGTAACCGAACGTACCAAGGAAATTGGTTTGCGTATGTCGGTGGGTGCACGTGGCATTGACATTCTTAATCAATTCCTCATAGAGTCTGTAATGCTCAGTGTTACGGGTGGATTGATAGGCGTGGTTTGTGGCATTGGAGCTGCAGTAGGCATCAATGTCTTTGCACATTGGCCCATACAAATTCAGCCTTGGAGCGTATTGTTAAGTTTTGCAGTATGTTCTGCCACAGGTATTTTCTTTGGGTGGTATCCTGCTAAGAAGGCTGCCAGTCTCGACCCTATCGAAGCTATTCGATATGAATAAAAAAAGATGTTGGGGGAGTTTAGAAGTTTTTGGAGTAAGGAAATGTGTCCTGTAAAATCTTCTCGAACTACTAAACTCCTCCTTCGTTCTTACAATTTGATGTTTTTATGAAAAATCTTGCAACATTGGTTTGTTTGTATTACCTTTGTTTTGCAAGAGTTCAGAAAGGCACTTTAAAAAGCTACATTTTAAACCTATCCAATCTTTAAAAAATATGTTAGGTCAGCCATCAGATAATTTTAAAGAAGTTACAACGGCAAGTGTATTCAATAAAAAACCGCGTTTTGAATTGTTCATTGAGGTTTCAATGCACATCATTACTTGGGCTTACATATTTCTTTCACCATTGTTCTTTAAGCATCGAGGAGACTCTATTGATTGGGGACATTACGTTCGTGGTTGTTCGTTGCCCCTTGCCACTTGTTTGGCTTTCTATTTGAACTATTTTCTGTTCATACCGCGTTTGTTGTTGGCAGAGGGTAGGGGTAAGTTAAAGTGGTTTGTATTGGCAAATGTGGCGCTTTTTGCTTTTTGCGAAGCGGGTATGGAAATTCAAAACATTTTTCTTCCGCCTCCCATAATGCGGCATGCTGAGCGTATGCTTGTTGCTGATCGTCCTGCTATGATACCTCGTATCTTTTTTGTTATACGAGGTTTCTTAACAATGCTTTTTGCTGTTGGTGCTTCGGTTGCACTGAAGTTAAGTATGCGTTGGCGTAAGAGCGAACAAGCACGTGCTGAGGCTGAATTAGGTAGGTCGCAAGCTGAACTAAAAAATTTGAAGAATCAAATCAATCCTCACTTTTTGCTCAATACGCTTAATAATATTTATTCGCTTACGGCCTTCGACCAGGAAAAAGCACAGCAAGCTATTCACGAGTTGAGCCGATTGTTGCGTTATATGCTTTATGAGAGCCAGGACAATCGTGTGACTTTGACGAAAGAAGTGGAGTTCTTAGATTCATACATAGCCTTGATGAAACTCCGCATTTATAATGATGTGGATGTGCAGGTACATTTTGAATTTTCTGAAAACGAGCATGTAGAGGTTGCTCCGTTCATCTTTATATCGTTGGTTGAGAATGCTTTTAAACATGGCATTTGTTCTACAGGAAAGAGCTTCATTCACATTTCGCTCAAGTCTGATAAGCACCATTTGGAGTTTAGATGCGAAAATAGCAATATCCCGAAAGATAAAACCGACAAGGCTCCAGGTGGTATAGGCTTGCAGCAAGTGGCAAACCGTTTGGAGTTGTCTTATCCAGGACGTTATGATTGGAAGTCGGGTGTGACAGACGATGGACAAACTTTTTGCTCGGTAATCAATATTTATGACAAACCCTTAAAACACTAAGAATATGAGATGTGCTATTGTTGACGATGAGCCTCTGGCTCTCGCTTTAATGGAGAGTTACGTTAACAAAACTCCTATGTTGGAGCTTTGTGGTAAATATGCAAGTGCTGTTGAAGCCATGGGTGGCTTGCAACGTGAGCCTGTGGATATTGTTTTTTTAGACATACAAATGCCCGACCTCAATGGTCTTGATTTTTCAAAGACTATTGATACCTCACGCACACGTATTATTTTTACCACAGCTTTCGATCAATATGCTTTGGAAGGCTATAAGGTGAATGCGCTCGATTATTTGTTGAAACCTATAAGTTATACTGATTTTGTAGCTTCGGTTAATAGAGCCCAGAAGTGGTATGATATGATGCAGAGTCGCCAGAAGGAACAAGCTGCTGAGGTTATTGAGACTGTTGCCCCTGCTGCAGCCCCAACTTCTAATTCTTCTTCCGGCAGTCCTGCAGCAGTAAATAGTGATAAATGTATTTTTGTAAAGAGCGACTACAAGTTGATTCGCATCGACTTTAAAGACATCCTTTATATTGAAGGTTTGAAGGATTACGTTAAAATATATCTTTCATCAGCTATCAAGCCTGTGTTGAGCCTTAGTTCAATGCGTAGCATAGAGAACGCTTTGCCCGAAAATGTTTTTTATCGTGTTCATCGTTCTTACATTGTGAACATGCACAAGGTGCGCGTGTTCGAACGTGGGCAAATTGTATTTGGCGAAAAATACATTCCAATCTCCGATAGTTACAAGGAACGTGTACAGAACTACCTTAATGCTCGCATGTTGCAGGGGAGAGGATGAGGTTTAAGCATTAAGTAACGGTAAAAAAATAACTTGGTATATTTTTGTGTCTTTTTTATAAAGCAACACATGGCTAAATGTCATAAATTGCCATAGATTATAATTTCCATGAAATCTGTCCCCAAAAAGTCTATTGATTAACTCGACCAAGTTAATTGATTAACTTTGGCTTTTTTATTGATTAACTCGTACGTGTTAATTGATAGACTTGAAAAGAGTATAATGAATACAGATTTTGCTGATTGGACTGATTTCCTTCTTTTCGGATTGAAAGGGATGAAAAGTAGTACGTTTTCTTGAAGAATGTAAGGTTTTTATAGGTTCCTCCCCAAAAGCAGCCTAAAGTGTCTAAAAAAGTAAGTTAACTTACTTTGCCAAGTATGTTAACTTACTCTCATATTTGGCTATCTTATATCATCCCTAACGGGTAGAGTCCAAAATCCGCAAAAATGTTCTGCATGAGATTTGATAGTTTTATTAGGAAATCACGCTGAGATTTTATCGCGCGTGCTTTTGGCTTTATTCGGGCAACGACAGTCCTTGTAAATTGCGTAAAACAAAGTGGCAATGAGATATAACGGCAAAACAAGGAAACCAGCGCAAATAATCACTGTTACCACCTTAGCCAAAAATAAAAAAATTGCTTCTACCATATTGTAATGTTTAACACTGCGGCAAATGTAGTGTAGTAAATTGAATTATGCAAAACTTTGAGTACAATTTTAACGTAAACGGCAACTATTCCTCTGCCATTAACAATATGTCACGCGCAACGGGCGACTTTACCGCTCAAGTGAGCGGGTCACTAGGTGTTATTGACAAACTCGCAGGAACTTTTGCAAAGTTCGATTTGGCATCAAGCGGCATCCAAAGACTCGCAGGTGTATTCAACAGCATGGGACAGGGCGCGGTAACTCTCGACAGTCAGATGCACGACCTTTCGGCTGTGGCTGATGTGACAGGCGAGGGACTGAAAATCATAGAGGGGTACGCAAGAAGCTCGGCAAAGGCTTTCGGTACGGATGCAAGCGTAGCTGTACAAGGAATGCGCGTGTCTGTCTCCGTAATGGCATACAGTCATTCCCCGTCGCGCTCTATTGTTCGTATGTAGAACTTTACCCCCGTGGGACTTTTGAAAGCGTCATTAAGCACGGCACGCAAATAACACACTTGCCCGTTGTGGGTCAGTCTGTAGGTATGTGCGGCGCGTGCTTCCGCAAATTGGTCGTAAACCGCTTACAGACCGACAAGAGCAGCGCGAAGCAGTCCGAAGATGAAAGGCTGGCGGTAGACTTGAAAGCCTATCTGTGTATATGCGCTGTTTTGCGTGTGTGCGCTTCTCTTTATCGTTATGGCGTTGCGTACATCTGTCATACTGTACACCTCGTTACCGCTTGCACTCCTCAAGTGAAGAATCCTGCTAATGGCTTATGTCTTTCATTGTGCGCGGCCCTATTCCTCATGGAGTTGCACCCCTGCAGAGCTTCACTACGCTTCAGACCGCATTGCAAAGATAGCGACAACATGGAATAGGGACGCATTGAAGAGGCAGATTTTCATCCTGCAATTTGACCTATACGCAGAAATTTCATGCGCCATTCTCCTACCGAATGGGGTGAGGCTGGCGCGTGAAATTTCCTGATAAAACTATCAAATCTCATGCAGAACTTTTTACGGATTTTGAACACCCTACCCGTTAGGAGTGAGGGTAGTGCATGAAAGATTCTAATGAAACCCTCATGACAATTTAAAAAAGTCGCCCAAGTGAATGAAAAGGACTGCC